>JACKQG010000011.1_pt1 | contig 233462 bp, 188 predicted proteins | sample 8237621 | NCBI WGS metagenome assembly JACKQG01 (sample SAMN15677084, study PRJNA649215) | marine metagenome | biome: marine; feature: Black Sea; material: saline water; isolation source: suspended particulate matter (SPM) from the Black Sea western gyre | collected 2013-06-09/2013-06-10...
CCCTGTCACGATGGCTCCGGTGGGACAAACCACAGCACAGGCGGGTTCACGCCCGGCATCGACACGGTGCGAACAATAGGTGCACTTGGGCGCTGTCCCCGTCTCGGGGTGAATATCGATGGCATCGTAGGGACACGCCTGCATGCAAGCTTTGCATCCGATACACCGAGCCGGATCGAAATCTACGATGGCATCTTTACGAACAGAAAGACTGGCTGTCGGACAAATCTCAACACAGGGCGCATTTGCACAATGATTGCACCTCATGACGTGAAAAGATCGCTCAGCCTTGGGGTGGACCCCTTTTTCGAGGTATTGAACCCAGGTTTTATTAATTCCTACAGGATCGGAGTGCTCCGTTTTGCAGGCCACAGTGCATGCGTGACAACCGATACAACTGCGGTTATCGATCACAAATCCATAGGACGGGTCTTTGCGGGAATTCATACTCATGAATCTACCCGTGTAGAGCACTCTCGGCCATGAGTAGAGACCGGGTTGACGAAGAAGTTTTCAGGGGGCAATTTCATATTCTGTCAGGATGTCTCGATTCGCTCGTAGAAGACCTGAGAAAAAGGAGTGACATGCCACACATGAAACAGGTCTTTTTGGGGAAATCTGACCTCGTATTGAGGCTGGCTGCCCACAGAATGCTCAGTATGGGTACAAACGCCCCTGAGGGCTCTCCCGTCGACCTCAGACGGTTTCACGCCGCCCTGCCGGGCCGAAGGGCCATCCGGCTGTTCATGAGATACCTGCAGGAGTTCTGTGGGGAACTCGGTAGAAGCCTTCTGCCTCCTTCCTGCGTAACTCCGGGTCAACTCGAAGAGCTCCTGACGACTCGTGACCTACCCCTCATCACTCCTGCTGAAGAGAAGATCTCTTGGCTACTCGCATTAAAATCCTCGCCTTCCGAAGACCTCGAACCTCTGGGCATAGATCCTGACCTGAGCGGCACCTCAGGTCTTCTAGCCATGGGGAAACTATTTTCCAGAATCACAACCACATTGAGGACCGAGGGACTCAACCCCGGCGCGGCGGCACATATAGCCGCCGATCGTGATCAGGAATGCGCCCTGCGTTTACGAGCATTAGAAAAAATCGAAAACCGCAGACAGGGATTCTTGAGAGATTGGGATGTCAGTCAGAGCGGATTCAATCATGGCGCTCCGACCCAACCTCAAGCCGAAGTCATCCTGATCGGTTTGATGGAACTCCCGAAAAGAACTCGAGAGTGGCTCGCGGAACACACCCGCTGCGAAATCTGGACCGATGCTCTGGAACAAGACCAACATCTCTACGACGAATATGGAAGACCCGACCCGGCTGAATGGGAAAATACGTCGATGCCAGATCCGGAACACTTCCTCGTTACAGACACACCACAAGACCTCGCTTTGGCGATGATCGATCATGTTTCACAAATAGACGAGATCAAAAAAACCAGCGATGTTCGACTGGGAGTGGCAGACAATGATCTGATGCCATGGATCTCGGAATCCTTCCGTCGGAACTCTACGCGACTTCATCTCGCGGCAGGTCAGCCATACAGCCTGACAGCCTGTGGTCGATTGATCACAGGAATCAAAGACGCCATCTCCAACGAAACCTCTGGAGCCTTGGTGGCCCTCGCCCGATATCCTGAAATATTGTCATGGCTTCCTAGTCGAACTGACCGTCACGGCAAAACCATCCCCGTGATCAAGGATCTCGATCAGTGGTGCAGAGATCGGCAACCCGTACTCGGAGATGATCCGGGGGCTCCTCCTGCCGTTGCGGCACTGAGCTCGGCTCTCGCTCCCCTCCATCGACGCGAAGATGAATTCCTTCAACGTCTCGATCAATACATCGAAGTCCTATCAGGATTATTGGGATCTGATGAAGAGGGAATGCCGAATTGGCCCGAATCCGGCTCTGAAACCCTTGTCGAGATTCTGGAAAATCTACGCTCTTGTGGACTTTGGACGGCTTGCCACCTCACCGGTGAAGAACTGGCCCATTTAATTCACGAGTTAACGACCGATGCGATGCTTCCCGAAGATGACGATGGCCTCAGCATCGAGGCATTGGGCTGGCTAGAACTTCCCATGGACAATGCACCTCATCTTATTTTGTCCGGCATTTCAGAAGGACGACTTTCAGGGTCTAGTAATTCAGACCCCTTGTTGCCGGAAAGACTTCGACGAGAATTAGATATTCCAGGATTCGACGCCAGAGTCGCCAGAGACAGTCACCATCTTTACAACTTATTAGATGGAAGACGAAAGGTATCGATCGCACTCGCAGCAAGAGATGCCGAAGGAAATCCCATGCTTCCGAGCAGATTACTTCTTCGAGGAAATAATGGCATAGAGCGACTAAAGACATTCCTCGATCATAAGCATCGAATCCTGCTCTCAGAAAAAAGGCCGGAACGAGAAACCGAAAATACAGATCTCGCAGATCTTGGGCCGCCTCGCTGGAAAAGTGTTCTCCCCCCAGAAAAAATCTCGGTCACCGCTTTTGGTCGTTGGCTGACAGACCCTGTTTTGTTTCAAATGGAAACCATGTTGAGCTTACGCGATTGTCATGACCGGGATCGCCAGCTCAATCCACTCTCATTTGGAAACATGCTTCACTGGGTGTTGGAGAAATATGGGAAATCTGAAACCGACAGAGACCTCAAGGACGCTAAAGAAATTTATGTGGCCGCTGAAAACTGGTTGCAAGAATATACAAAAAGAAAATTAGCTCGCCACCCGAGAGCAGCAGTTTTAGTTCAAGTGGAACAGGCCAAAGCACGACTCGAGATTTGGGCACGAGAACAAGCCAAAATACGATTTCAGGGTTGGCACATCGTAGCCACGGAAATCAATCTGGATCCAAAGAATTGCAAACTTGAGATCGAAGGGCAATCTTTAGGAGTTTCCGGACGTATCGATAGGATCGATTACAATAAGAGAACCGGAGCATGGCGTATCTTCGATTATAAAACCGGTGATCATGGGCACTCTCCCGAAAGAGATCACGGTCGAAGGCCTGGCAAAGAAACCCCATGGAAGAAACTTCAGTTACCCCTCTACAAACATTTTTCGCCCACCCTTGTCATCGATGGGAAGCAAGTCTCTTCCGATAGTGAAGTTGGCTTTTTCTGTCTACCCGGCAAATCAGAGAGTCCATCCGTCATGCTGGCGAAATGGACCGAGGACGACCAGATAGATGCTGTGGAATGTGCGACAAATGTTGTGCGGGAAATATTGAACCCTGAGGAACCTGAAACGAGAGTTCTCAAATCATTCTCCCATTCTTGGGAGAGAGCATTTGCCGGTGTCACCGTCGATGCAGAGTCCAGTTTGTCCGAGATGGGACAAGACGACGAGGAGGACTCAGAATGAATTTCCCTTATCACAGGATCATTAGAGCCAGTGCCGGCTCTGGAAAAACGCATCGCCTTACAACTCGCTATTTGGGTCTGATCCTCTCTGGTGAATCACCGGAAAGTATCCTCGCTGTCACCTTTACACGAACAGCGGCTGGCGAGATTCTTGAACGAATCCTCGAACGCTTATTGGACGCTCTGGAAGAGGACGGCTACAAACGCCTACTCGAGTCCCTCCAGCAAGAAGGCTTTGCAGAGCTTCATCAAATGCTGAGGAGAGCCGGACATACCAAATCTAGAGAAGATCACCTGCTTCCGACATTGCGGCTCCTCCTCGCTCAGCTCCATCGTTGCCAGATTTCAACTCTAGATGCTTTCTTTGCAAAATTAGCCACGGGCTTCACCTATGAATGTGGGCTCACCCCTGGCTGGAAAATATTGGATTCGGATGTGCAGGCAAAAATTCGCTCATCCTCAATCCAACAGATACTGGAAACCCAAGGGCCTCAAGGTGCTCGGCAAATGATGCACCGTCTCAACAAAGGGAATCTAGGGAGCCAAGTCGCAGTCGATCTAGAAAACTTGGTGACTGGTTTTCATGAAAAATCGAGAGAGTTCCCTTCTACGGCTTGGCAAATTCCAGAACCGGTTCCAGGACCCACCAGTAAAGAACTAGAGAGTGCATGGAACAGTCTTCTGAAATTCAAATGCCCCTTGAACAAAAGCGGAAAAGAAGACATTCGTTGGAAGAAGGCCCTCGCTTCAACACAAAACAATTGGGACGACCCTGATCTGTTGGCCCGAGTCAAATCTTGTAAGAGCGGCCTGATCAGTAAAGTACTGAATGGCGAGTTCAAATATTACAGCACCGATATCACACCTGATCTGGCAGAGCCGTTAGAAATCTTCATTCAAAACGTACGAAGTGAGTACATTCAATTACTTCGAAAACAAAATGAATCGACAGGAGAATTCCTCGAATTATATGACCAGGTGAGAGAACGAGGATTGCAAAAAAATTCAGGGCTGGATTACTTTGATGTTCCCATCGCATTGATCGCAGCGCGAGTTCTCGGTCAGCCAGGACTGATTGACGAACGGATCGATGCGACAATTCGCCATATGTTGCTTGACGAGTTCCAAGACACATCGCTTGTGCAATATGCAGCATTGCTTCCCATTATGGAGGAGCTTGCAGCAGGAAGTCAGGAAGGACGTTCTCTTTTCTGTGTAGGAGACGGAAAACAAGCGATCTATGGATGGCGCGGAGGTCGTGCAGAAGTCATGGATCAATTTGAAACTCTCCTTCTTCCCGAATCTGGGTCTTCTCTTGACGAGTCGTGGAGATCTTCAGAGCCCGTACTCAACACCGTGAATAAGGTCTTTTCTCAACTCGCTTCTTTCCCACCAAAACCAGAAGACCAAGGGTGCTTAGAAAAATGGTCGAACTCCTTTGATCAACATCAGGTCGCCCAACTCTTGGGAGATCGACCTGACGGTCATGTTTCATTACGAATAGCGAGTGAGTACGAAGGAAAAGCGGAAAAAATATGGCCCTATCATGAAACTTTGGCAGAGGTCGATCGTCTGCGAAGTCTCTCAAAGGATAGCAGTATTGCGATTCTGGTCCGAAAAAATCGGCATATCTCAAAACTCGTAGCGGCATTGAGAGCCAGAGGAATAGAAGCCAGTGAAGAGCGTGGAAACCCCCTCGTCGACTCACCCGCAGTGGGCCGAGTAGTGGCTCTTCTCGAACTTATCGAGCACCCAGGGGATGGCACTCTGCGGTACGCTGTGGAAAATTCTCCTCTCCCACAAATCCTGAAATGCATGCCTCAACTCGATCTCGCGGAAGTCGCAGATGAGGAACTCTTAGATCAAGCGATCAACCGCCTTCGTGCACTTCTCTACGATGAGGGATTCACCGATACGATTTACTCCATAGTCAACTCTCTTTCCCTGCAATGTTCTGAAGAAGATCAATCACGCCTCGATCAATTGATCGAACAAATTAGGGTATTTGGATTTCATGGCTTACGACTCGATGACCTCATCCAAAACCTTCGTCAGAATTCAGTTCCCCGTCCGGGAGGATCTCCCGTCCAGGTGATGACCATTCATCAAGCGAAGGGACTCGAGTACGACGCTGTCATCATGCCTGAGCTCGACTACGCATGGTTTCAGCCCGTCCCCAAACTCCTCACGCTTGAGAAAAATGGACAGCAAGTCCATCTCTCTCGCTATCTGGGAGAAGCGGATCATGCTCTTGTCGGAGATCCATACCCCGAAATGTCACAACAGAGTCGGGATCGGCAACTGAGCGAAACAATGTGCCTACTCTATGTCGCCATGACTCGAGCACGACATACGTTGACGATGATTCTCCCTCCACCGAATAAGAAGGGGAACTATAAAGAATCCTCTTATGCCCAACTCCTAGTGAAGACTCTCGCACCTGGAGAAGAGTGCTTACCCGGTAAAGTTATTTATGAATGTGGTTCTGCTAAGAACGATTCAGGGAATCCGGGAGAAGAAGAAAGACTGAGAAGATCTGTTCGAGTCGAACCCCTGGTCCCCGACGCTATGGGGAAAAAGAGAACTACCGCCTCGAAGAAAGTCATCCGATTGACTCCGAAGAGACGTAGAGCTCTCTTGAAAGGTACATTAGTTCACTCGGTACTCGAAACCATATCGTGGAGCACTCCATCGCTAGAAGACATCCAAAAGACTCTCACTTCATTACACCCGCGAGAAAAAGACCTTCATCAAGAGGTCACAAACCTCGTACTTGCAGCACTCAGTAAAGAAAATTTCTCAAGTATTTTTGATCCATCGGCAACAGCAGAAAGACTCGAATCTGACTCCAAAGATAAACTAATCCTTGAGAAAGAAATCTCTTTAATGACTGACATTAACGGTATTGGGTTTAGTGGAGTAATCGACAGACTCGTCTTAAGCGAAAATTCGACGGGCTTTGTCTCTGCTGAGATAGTTGATTTCAAAAGCGACAATCTTCTGTTGAGTAACGAAGACGCATTAGGAAAGTATAAAGACCAAATGGAATGGTACCGCAAGGCTGTTCATCAGTGCTGGGGTATCCCCATTGATAAGATCTCTTTGCTGATCGCCACTACTCAAAATGGCGATATAGAACACCTCGAAATTCCAACCTGAGATGTGGATCTTTTCAAGGGCAAGATGGGTGTTCAGTACAAGGAAACAAAGCCGAGGCTGGGGCTATTCCGCACTCAGGAAAAGGCCCAGGCGGGGCTGCCCCTCCAGCGAACTCGTAGAAGAGCAGATATAGTCCGTCTGAAATATCATGAAAACCATCGGCGTTGGCATCAGCAGCTTCTTCGCAGTTCTCAATTACAGTTGAACCAAATACACGAGAAATCAGAAGGACGGCATCCGCTAATCGAACCCCAGGGGTTCCATCAGCATCACCTCGAATAAACTTAGGTTCGCAGAAATCCACGTAATCATTCGCATTCGAATTCTCAAGAGGATCCTCTAGATCGCATTCGTCAGGGAGCAAATTATTATTACAGTCCTCTGATAACCCAGACAGGACCGAACAAATGTCGGAAATCCCATCTTCATTACAATCGTTTTCACAAATATCTGGGACGCCGTCTCCGTCACAATCCGACAGTGCGCCAGAATCTATTTCGCATTCATCAATTTGGCCATTTAAATTGCAATCATACATAAGATTGAAGATTTCGCAGGGATCAGGAATCCCATTAAAATTGCAGTCGCCCTGGCAAATATCTGGGATGGAGTTCTGATCGCAATCATCGACGAGCCCTGATTGTGTTGAACATGAATCGGGAACTCCATCGGCATCGCAATCTTCGACGTTCCCTGCCAAAGTTGAACAACTATCGGGTATCAGATCATTGTCACAATCCGTAACCCACCCTGCTAGGATGGCACATTGATCCGGAATACCGTCTAGATCACAATCTTGTGCTGTACCATTATTAATGGCACAAGCGTCAGTGATTCCATCACTATCACAATCGAAGTCTCCTTCGACAATGAACTTTGCTCCGCCTCCGAGTATTGCAGTGGACGAATCCAACGGCGCACCTGCCAAAATGACTCCGCGATCGATAGCGATCGAAGTGCCAAGGAATCCTCCAGAATTACCGGCCAATGAATATTGGTAATTCCAGCCTTGATCAAAAGCGTAAATGCTGATCTTCCCAGCAGGCATGGCTTCGTTTCCCATATCCATGGGCGCCCCGATAGCCAACAAGTTGTCTTCCATAACGAGAGTCGCTCCAAAGCCAGTGCCCAATACGCCAGAGTTAGGAAGCAAGAGAGGTTGGAGAATCCAGATCGCATTCGATTTACGGTAGGAAGCCACCATTCCAGAAGCGGGTCCCGCAATATCTGAAAATGGACAACCTATAAAAACAAAATCTTCAATCAAGGAAACAGAGGTTCCAAAGCGATCGCCTTCATTCGCGATCCCTGGGCCGAATGCCGCTGATTCAGTCCAACCATCTGAGCCCCCCGAATAGAGGAACGCCACACCGCTATCAATTCCATTTCCATCTCTACCGGGTGATCCCACAAGAATCTGCCCACTCGAGTGAATTGAAATTGAAGTGCCAAAGTTATCTCCGGAAACACGATCTAGAGCTTCAAGCCGCTCTTCGAATTCCCAATTCGCCATCCCATTCAACCGCCATAGTGTCACACAACCTGCGGGTCCTACGTCGGTCTGGAATGTGGGGCTTCCTACTGCCAGTAAATCACCCTCAAAGGCGATAGAACTACCGAATCCGTCGTCAGCATGCCCTTCAGGATCCTCGATCGTGCAGCACAGTTCCCAACCAAATCGGGTACTTTTCCATATGTCGATGTAACTTAACCCTGCAGCACCAATCGCCAACCAATCTTGATTCGCGGCTATGGAACTTCCATATTCTGAACCTGGCTGGCCACTGAAGACATTTTCCAACTGATAGCCACTGCTCGTTCTGCGGAATGATCGAACACTTCCACTCAGTGTTCCACCCCCATCATCTCCAATAGCACCTACAAAAAATCGTCCACCACTCACAGCCACCGATCTTCCAAAACGGTCGCCAGCACTGATACCAAAGATCTCCAGATCACTCTGGAGGCATTGAGACCACAGTGTATTTTGGCCTCCCAAACCTACTAAGATCAGTAGGCAGAACGGCATCAGAATATGTCGGAAATGATTCATTGTTGTAGTTTCTCGCAGGGGTAATGGGCACCGGGGAAAGTGCTACTGCGAGTTCAATTCTTGCGGTCCTTCCGAAACTGTCAATCCCGGAAGGACCTTGCAAGAACTTGTGACAGGAAAGGGAGAACTCCGGCTTAGAGCGGATCTCCCAATCTTCTTGGCCAATGATCATCGGGAGCAGGAGCATCAAGATCTCCTCCTGGCCTAATATGATCTAAGAGCCCTTCTTCTTCCTTGTCGTACTGAAGTTTGCCATTCACGAATGACCATCTCACCAACGTCATGTAGTTGAGAATATCACCATCGGTAATGATGAAGTCGGCATCTTTTCCCACCTCTATCGAACCGATACGGTCGGAAACTCCAAGCAAACGAGCGGGTTCGATGGTGATCGCTTCGATCGCTGCCTTTTCTGGAAGTCCACCCCTTACGGCAAAAGCGGCTTCCAGTGAGAGGTGAGCCAGATCGCGTCCTGCAAGTCCCCACAAAGCCACTTGCGTGCTTCCTGGGAGAATCACCAATGGAACTCCGTTTTCATGGAGTATTTTGGCATTTTCGATACTCGACCCTGTCGGACGATTAACGCTCTCGTTGGCATCCCTACGGGCTCTCGGTGTGACGATAGCAGTGGCCCCCGTACGCGAGAGAACACCGGGATCAATCCAACCTTCTTCAGCACCCTCAAATACGATTTCAAAACCGTATCTGCGCGCAAGATCAGAGTAGGCCCTGATATCTGGCATGGTACTCACACGCACCAACGCGGTAGACTGGCCCGTCAACAAATTTCTGACGACGGCGAAAATGCCTTTAATCCATTTGTCTTCCGGTGGAACAGCCTCAGGATTTTCTTTCTTCTCCTCGGCATGTCTTTCCAAGGCACGGAGGTGCTCTTGGACCCGATCAAAAGCATCTTTTAATTCTCTGCGTCCGCGTGGATTTCTATAACTGTAATTGATCGAACTGAAATTTTTGGGACGAATCGTCAAGTCTTCAAGACTTCCATGGATCAGCTTGGTGACGCGAGAGCCATTCCAAGTCGAGGTGATTCCAGCAGCTAATCCCATCGTTGTGTCGAGATCAAAGGGGTCCTGGCTTTTTTCTGCCTCACCACTTCCGACGATGCCTGAAGATCGGAAAGCCACCAATCCTGGGTATACATGGTGTCCCTTGGCATCGACAACTTCTGCACCTTCGGGAGCCTCTAATCTCCCTGCGGAGACCTGATGAATCTTTCCGTTTTTACAGATCAACGTGCCGTTTCTATGCGTAGCACCTGTCACCGTATGAATCGTGGCTCCATGAATCACGACATACTCATCTTCAGGGTCTGCCGCGATAGTTTCTTTCTTCTCCGGCTCGGGCGCAGGAGCCGGCGGAACTTGAGGACGCATTCTACGACCTCTTCTACGACGCGGTGGGTCCTGTGCCTCAGCAATACCCTCGGTGAGACTGGACACTCCCGGCAAGACCGGAAGATCCGCAAAGAAAATAACAAAGGTCAGAAGGCCAAGAAGGCCTCGGAAAAAGCTACGCATTAGCGATCCTCCCGATCCCATACCACTTCGCCACCGATGATGGTTTTCATGACACGAGCCCCTGGTTTCAAGGGATGCCCTTCAAAGAGCACGAAGTGAGCATCTTTGCCCTCTTCAATAGTGCCCATACGATCTCCCAGACCTAAAAATTTAGCGGGAGCAGATGTCACAGACGCCAATGCTGCTTCAAACGACATTCCAAATCTCACTTGTTCAGAAAGTAGTGAAGGAACAGCTCTCATGGCCGCAGCATTATCCGACTTTGGAAGAGTGATCACTTCACAACCGCCGCGAGATAGAGCTGCGGGCACATGATACCGAACATAAGTATCTGGCAATGCGCTCACTCCAGGCGGAATCATGACTGTAGACTTCCTCTCGATCAGTGTCTCCATGACTTCGTGAAAAGCCCCCGTTCGAGAAGACGGAAGAATGAAAACATTTTGAGGATCTCGATCCTTCATTTCTTTGATGTCTTCGAAAGCCGCATCCACATGAAGGAGCAGCCCTGGGGAATTCAGCGAAAAGACCAGAGGCATGGCCTCATCTTTATTTTCCAGAATGTCGACCAAAGGCTTTAGCGAAGGGTTGATAGGAGGAGCCTTGTATTCCTGAGGCTTTTCATCTTTTGAGTCCTTCTTCTCTTTTGAATCAGAAGCCTTGCCCTTTTCAGAGTCTTTATTTTCAGCTTCTTTCTTCTTCGCTTCTTCTGCTTTCTTCTTGGCTTCTTCCTGTTCCTTGTCCCACTTTTCACGAGCTTTCTTCTGGCCTTCGATCTCTGATCTCGCACCATCGAAGGCTTGCTTCACAGTTCTATGAAGACTTGATGAAGAGCTCAGATTTACGGGAAGAAAGACGCTCTTTTTCAGAATGCGATCATTCGATTCTGGTGCGGTGTGAACAACGATGGCCTGCCCATGAAAACCAGTGCCAGCGGGTACGAACCCCGCAGCAACATAACCCGCTTCCAGGAAAGAATCCCAGTCCATTTCTTCATCGACCCAACGATTCTCAACGGTCTGATCACAACTGATGCCACTGACTCGGTTACCGAGTAACCCTTGACTCGTTCTGGGGAGAATCATTCCCGCTATCAGGGTCAGTCCATTCGCCTCGATCACCCGAGCATTCTCAGGAATTTCAAGTTGGCTTCCGACCAACGAGATTTTTCCATCCTCGATGACCACTTCACCAGAACTGATTTCTTCACCGGTGCCCGTAATAACGGTGGCACCCTTAATCACAGTGACACGATCAGACGCGAGAAGAAGACTCGGAGTGATGAGGAGTAAAAGGATGAGTCCCCCCCAGCTCCAAGGCCTCGCCTTACTCATTCTCATCGTTCTATTTTTTTGATTCATCAGAACACCCTCTTCTCACTGGCCTCATAGGTGACCTCTCCGTCGATGACGGTCATTTCACAAGATGATCTGGGATCGATCGGATCGCCCGTCCAGAGACAGAAATCGGCATCGAGTCCTACAGTGATACTTCCCAGTCGGTGATCCATCATGAGGGCTTCTGCAGGAATCCGAGTGATCCCCTTCAGAGCTTCATAAGGCTTCCAACCGTAATAACAAGCCATGCTCGCCTGATAGAAAAGTTCTTCTTGCGGGACCACCGGAGAGTCGGTGTTGATCCCTAACTTTCGAACTCCACCCTGCCACCAGCGAGCGGCATTCCCCATCAATCGACGCTGGGTTCTGTCGTAATGCAACTGACGAGGCCCGTTGATCGTGTAAATGCTATCATTCTCATTCACCAGAGGAGCCACTTTCCAAGCGTCGAAAGTGGAGTGATCCAACACCGTTCGGATGTTGAATTCCCCAGCGACCATCTTCACGGTCGTCATCAGCACTTGGTAAATTTGGGTATGAACAGATGCGACCGTCTCACGGCGAAACAACGGTCTAAACTCTTCCCAGTTCAAGTTGAAAGCGGGCTCAACAGCTAACTTGCCCTCTTCCCACTCTGTGCGGGCCAAATGGTAATCTTTCGCTTTGCGTAGAGTCTGACGAGTATTGAAGTTCATGAAGGATCTTCCAACACCGTAAAAGTATCTCTCCGGGTTTCCGGCCTGAGCAATCTTGAGAGAACCTGGAGCCTTGAGGACTGATTCCTCAACTGAGCCGCCTGCTGTTTTCAAGATTGTCCCGAATCCCGACATGTTGTTTCCACTTCCGGGAATCGTCAGGATCGTGGTCACTCCCCCTGCTCTGGCTCGCACCATCTCAGGATTGTCGGGAACGAGAGATTCGAGAGTACGCAAACCAGGATTTGTCAGATAAACGTAGTCGTGTAAATCAGAGGATCCGCCACCCGTGTGGTTATGACATTCGACCATACCTGGAACCAACCAGAGGTCTTTATGTTCAATCACCTTTGCACCCGCCGGTATCATGATCTCTTTGGATTTTCCAATGGCAGTGATCTTACCGTCGATGACGATCACGGTGGCATTGTTGATCACGCGTTCCTGATCATCGAATGTCACGACCTTGCCCACTTTGAAAGCCAAAGTCTCTGCATGAGTGACTGTTGAAAGTCCTACCACTGAGGTGAACATCACTAAGAACATGAACAATATGGAACTCTTTGAGATCCTCATTGTTGGACCTCCTCTCCATGAACAAAGACTCTTTCAAGGCGACTACCAGTTTCGAAAGGGTGTCCCTTCCAAATCAACAAGTCCGCATCCATGCCTTCATGAATATGCCCAATGCGATCGTGTGCTCCCAATACGCGAGCAGCACCGTGGGTCAGAGCTTCCAATGCAGCATCAGCAGCCATGCCATTGGCCACCTCCTGACGTGCCCGGTGAGGAAGTCTGCGTGCGCCATCTTCTGCAAGAGACATGAAGCCCAACGTTATCCCCGCTCTCCCTAGGAAAGTGGCAGGGACGTATGCGTCGTCACCAATGTTGAAACTACTCGACATCGGAAGCACTACTGGAACTTTATTCTCCACCAAGAGATCCCTCTGGAATCTCATGTCGTTATCAAGTTGCACAGAGAAAGAAATCTCCTTCTCAGTGAAGTATTTCACGACAGCAGGCAATGTCTGGAATCCACTGACATTCACCATCACTGGTATTTTCTTTTCGAGGACGGCTCTCAATGGTTCGAGATTCTCTCTGACACGCGGAGGAAGAGGCTTTCCGTCATCATCTTGCTTCTTACGTCGAGTAACTTTGAAAGTCTTGGCTTCTTTACTGGTTCGTGTGCCTTGAATATCAGCACTAAATGTCAGGATCGAAATCTTTCCAGTGAGACTGTCTTCGCCCGTCAACTCGGCTTCGATTTTGGGAGAGTCTGGAAGGACGTCACCGGGAACTTCGATCGTTCCCTGGAGTGTGGTTCCTTCAAGAGTTCCTGTAATTCTCACCGGCATTGGAGGAGCGGGCTCGATCACACGTCCTTCAAAATTGCTGCCCGTTAACTGCATCGAAACTGTAGCAGTTTCAGGTTCAGGAATAGGTCCTCCACTGACCGTCAACTCCCAGATACCTGTCAACGGATCTTCCAACTTCTCCTCAGGAGCTTTTTCGACTTCGACTTCTTTTTTCTTCTCGATCTCTTCGCCTGCAGCTTTTTTACGCTTCCACTCTTCGAGATCTTTGTCGTACTTATTCCAACTATCGAGATACTTTTGGGCTTGGCCAAACAACCTGTTCATTGCCGACAAATCGCTTGAACTCGCTTGCAGAAGTAGCATGGAAACTTCTTCGTCAATACGACTGGCTCTGCTACCTCCCGCAGTTTTGGCGATCAACCCGACTCCGGCACCGCGCTGCAACCGCCTAGGCGCCAGCAGTTGAGAAGTGACGCCCGCAAGAGCAACACTGTTCTCCGCCGCCCCAGAAACTCCAAGAAGACGATGAAGTCGATCCCCAGTTCCCATGGAAGCCGCTTCGCCTTGCAATCCTAGATGACCATAGCAATCGATAAATCCCGGAACGAGATAACTACCTTTGCCGCCATAAATCACCTGGCAATGTGGAGGATGAGCAACCCTTTGACCCACTGAAGTAATTTTTCCGTTTTCAATAAGAACTTCACCATCGTGAATCTGATGATCGGAAGAGATCCAGATCGTATCAGCATGAATCACAGTGGCTGTTTTTTCTTGGGGTTGCCATGCCCGCAGTCCTTCGACGAACACTTCAAGAGGGCGAGAGTGCAGATGCCAGGGACGATCATTCCAAACGACGATGTCAGCATCGGCACCGGGCTCGAGATGTCCCACTCGATCTTCGACTCCCATTATTTTTGCCGGATGGTGAGTGACCCATGAGATCACGTTTTCCGGGTTCTCCATGTGTGCGGCTGCCTCAGTGATCGCCCAACTCATATTACCGAGATCATCTCCAGGTGGAGCGAGAGCCCATTCAGGAGAAGAGTCGAGAGTCGGGAACCCCCATGACTTGAGGACACCACCCGGAGGAGTATCACCTTGGGGAACATTCATTCTCAAAACGACGGGCACGCCGGCTTCTGCCAATTTGCCTTCGATTTCAGCCACTGTGCCATCTGACACAAAGTAACCGTTGCGACCTTGATCTTGCATCATGGCAAGCATCCCGTGGAGGTCCGCCAAAGAATCGGCACTGACTCTCAAGGGTTTCCCCTCACCCCAATAACGAACCAACTCTCCATGAGCCTGCTGATCTGTCGCAGATTTTGCGAGCGCTTCCTTCAAGGCGAGAATTCTTGAAATTCTGCCTTTCGGTCTTTGATCAGTGGGCGGTTCAATCTGAACATCACTCGAAGCGGGAAAGGGAATCTCCAAGAGAGCGTCAGGATTATCGACACTGTCCTGCATTGATATTGCCAAGTCAGAAGACTTCGACAAGACGCGCCCTTGTGGCTGACCCACAAGTTTGACGACGGCTCCCTGTCCCGACAGCAATCGATGCTCACCAGGATTGACGTGAATGGTGGTCACTCCAGTAGCAAGAAAAGGACGATGATCCCCATAGGTGTTGTAACCATCGACTGCGCGATAAGCGGCGGAGATGGAATCTTGTCCTCTGTGAGGTCCGACGACGTTACTGCTCGCAGAGACCATACCCGGAGTGACATAGGCGTCAGGCCAATGCAAAACCGGAAGATCTCCCTGCAGTTGTGGCTCGATCTCTGCCCAAGGCCCGCAATGCGTGACTTTTCCTTCTCTGATAACCAGAGTTCCGTCCGCTATGGATCTCAACCCGGTGTGTAGATGACCCGCTCGAAGAACGAATCCATCCCCGGCCTGCAAGTCCGTTGAAGGACCGGCAAACAAAACACACAGGATGAGAAGCCCGGCGAACCGGAGCAACTTTCCAGTGAGCATTCTATAGCCCTCCCTTGATTCCGGAATCGATCCCGGGTGCAGGTTCAGGTTTCGGCACAGGGGCCGGTTTCGGCGCAGGGGCCGGCTCGGCCTCTGAGTCCTGACTCTTCTTATCCTTATTCAGTGGCTCGGGCTGAGCTTCATCGGCCTCTTTGTCGCCACTTTCGACGGCGTCTGAATCTACCGCTGATTCGCCAGTCTCTGCTGGCATCGGCTCCTCATCTGTCGAAGCCTCATCTGACAATGGTTCTGACTTTTCGGCGTCTTCCTCAGGCATTTCCGGGAACAGACGCTCCAATCGTGCATCTTTTTCACGATCGTAAGCCAGCTGGCCTTCAATCCAGACTTTTTGAACCCATGACGTCATCTCAAGAGGATCGCCCGTCCACATGACAATGTTGGCGGCCTTATCTTTTTCGATGGATCCATAATGATCTGCGACACCACAGATTTCAGCAGCTCCGAGAGTGATCGTTCTCATGGCTTTCTCAGGAGAAAGACCATTCCGAACAAGTCTTGCTGCTTGATAATTGAGATATCTCTCTGGCAACACATTGGAACTTCCCACCTGAATCGCAAATGGGACTCCCTTTTTACGGAAGACTTCGGGAATGAAGGTTTCCTCAACATCACCGGTGATCAAATCACGTTCCCTATGAATCAGATCGGCACCCAATACGACAGGGACCTTTGAGGCCGCGATTTCATTTACAGCAACATGTGCGTCGCCGGAAAGAACAAGTACAGCTCTTCCAGTCCAACCACGCTTCTCGATCATGTCGAGAGCAGGTGCGACATCCGTGGCGGCTCCACAATGAATCCATGCCGCCAAACGACCATCATTGAGATAGGCCAAGTGACGGTGACGATCATCGAGATCCTCTTCGCGAATCAGGGCCTTGCCCTCCTCGCGAGCCTCTTCTGGCGGAAGAGGATTGAGATCTTCATTCTTTTCGGATTCCTGATCGTAACGGGTCTCTGAAAGGTCAGAGTGCCAACGATCAAACTCGGAAAAGACTCCACGCAGTTCTGCCCTGTGACGCAAACGGTCGTATCCCCCTTTGGGAGAACTGGACATCTTTAAAGCCAGTCCAGGGAGTCGAGTCATTTCATCAGGGGAGAGCCCGATCGGGTGAACTACTCGGCTCACTCCGCCAACCACACAGTTGTTCCCCTGCATGACATGAACCGTCGTCACGCCATTCCTCAGGGCTTCTTCGAAGAAGAAACGGGAAGGGTCGATGGCATCAAAGACATCGACAAAAGGAGCAACCGCCAAATTTTCATTGGGGATGTCCAAGCCTCCTGGGTTGTGGGCATCGACAAATCCTGGAGCCAGGATCATGCCCGTACAATCCACTTCCATGGCATCGTAAGGAATGGCCATGCCGCCGTCTCCGACAGCTTGAATGATACCGTCCTCGATAAGGATGGTCCCGCCATCGATCGGTGCACCGGAAACGGTGATGATCTTCCCTCCTGTCAAAGCCACTTTTGGAGAAGATTGCCCCTGCAAGTCAGAGTGCGCTCCAAAGGTGAGCAAGATCACAGAGAAGATCACAGAGAAGATCAGCATTTTATGAGTCAAGATCGACATCGATTACCTCAGTTTCAATTCTTCAGTCCAACGGTTCAGTCCCTCGGGACATGAAGATTTATCAGTTACGCTCGTATGAAATCTCACCACCCAGAACGACTTTCTCAATACGAGAAAGAGCAGAGAACGGAGAACCGTTCCAAAAGATCATGTCTGCTCTTCGTCCGGGTTCTAGGGTTCCTACTTCTTGATCTACACCTAATAGTTGCGCGGGATATTGAGTGACCATTCTCAATGCTTCTGAAGGGTCCACTCCATATCGAATCGCCAACATCGCTTGCCTTGCCAACCCCTCTTCACCTCGAAGATCTTGGGCACTCAGCGCCATAGGGATTCCTGCCTTGGACAAATCCCTCACCGTATGCAAACGACTGTTTCGAGTTTCGCTAGATCCCGCAAGAATGCCGCTCGGTCTGTCAAAAATGGGGCCGAATACGACGGGGATCTCTGATTTCTTCAGGAGATCCACCCGCTTCCAAGCCTCGACGGGGTCTTCAAGAGTAAATGGAATATTAAACTCTTTAGCAAAACGGAAAGCCGTCTCAATATCACTGCCGGTTCTCGCTTGGATTCGCATGGGAATCTCTCCTTTGAGAACACCCTGCAATACTGTTGAGGCTTCTTCCGAAGTCTTGTCAGCTCCAGTCGGTTCCAGTCCACGTGCTCTCAAAAGAGCGTCGTAAAATGCTCTACGGAAAACCCATCCCACACCCATTCGTGAGTCTGGACGACGAGTGTAGATAGAGACAAACCCTCTGAAGGGACTACGATTCCTTGTGCCGTAACGGTAAGCATCGCTTCCCACCACAGTCTTGATCGCTCCTGTTCCCATGAATCTTTTTTCGACCGGTCCGCCTGTTCTCATCATGGCTCCACGAGAACCGATCACTGCTGAACCATCAGGACTCACATATACAGTGGTGACCCCCTCTTTGAGGAGGCGAGAGAAATCCTGTGATCCCTGATCGATGCCGTCCATGATCAAAAACTGTGGCACCACCTCACTCGACTGATCGGTCACCAAGCCACTGGCTTGGGGAACCCCGGCTGCCATCGCACGGGCTTCAGCTTCCATAAAATCAGCCTCTTCGATTTCTTCATCTTCAGAATGGCTGTGAGGATCGTGTTCGGGGTAGCCGCAAAAAAGGCAACTTTCATCATGCTTGTGAAGTGTCACCGCCGGACAAACTGTTCCACAAGGACAAACGTCCCCTCCGTGGTAGTGCTCTTCCATTCCCAGAGCTCTAAGAATTGTCAGTCGGGGATCTTGCTGAGGATAAAGAAGCGCATCCATGACGTCGATTTTTGCATTGGCATCAATCAAGCCTGGAGTCACCTCTGCAACGTTTACGACAGTGGCTCCCTCAGGAGGAGTCCCATTCGCAACCACTTGCTGGATACGTCCATCGACGACTGTGATCATCGCATTTTCGATCACTTGGCCATTGCCCAGATGAGCTTTCTCAGCCATCACGACATATGAATCCGCTACGGTCTCTTCAGAGAGATCATTCGCTGACAAGGATCCTTGCAGGGAGCACAGCCCCATAATAAGGACCATTGGAAGAATTATTGATCGGTGTTTCATCATATTGAACCTCTTATCTCCTGAAGGTATCTAGTTCGCCAACCTGGGAAGTTCCTGCAACTCGCTGACCCTCACCGCCACGCCAAAGGTGGATCACCTTTGAAGCAGGATCGAGAGGATCGCCTGAGAAGAGGACGAGGTCAGCTCTTGCACCCGCTTCAATGACTCCGGTGCCTGTCGCCGCCGCCACCGTTGCAGGATTACTAAACAACGCCCGACGAGCAGCCTCGGGATTCATACCGGCTGCCACTGCAATCGCAGCACTCGTTCTGAGGTGATCTGCCGGCCCTGCCGGTAAGCCACCCGCGAAACTCAACTCGATCCCTTTACTTGCGGCTTGAACCGCCATCGAAAGGTGAGATGCATCTCCCCCTTCGAGAAGAGGTCCAACCACCATGTGCACAGGCCCTGGAAGTCCAGAAACAAGATCGAGCGGAGATCGTGCATCTCCTCCAGTATGTATAAACACAGGGACAACTGACCACGGCAAACTCAACGCCTGACGTAAATCGATGCCCTCGTAAACATACAGAAGACCCGCACTCTTTAACTCTTCAGGATCACTCGCAACCCAGTCACGCCAGAGCGAAATTAATGCGGTACGACTGGTGGGCATTCGATTTCCGGAGAGGACAGAGTCCCCGAGCGCCATCGTCTGTTTCCCTTCTCCAAGTCGGAGAGGAGTCTTCGCTGTTTGACACAGGAAAGTCGCACTTTTTCCGTTGACCACACCGAGGGGCATCGCCGCCAAAGTCGTGTAGAGAACACCCTGCTGAGCGGCGACATCGAGCCAAGGGTCGGTGGGGTCAAAGGCCTGACTGGCATCCAAGTCTGGATCAAAGAGTTCCGTCCCCGCTTGCAGCGATGCGGCCTGACCCCGTGTGCCCAAAGCACCCATCAGATCGTGTAAACCGGGAGTCAACACCGATCCCTCAGGAGCGTTAAAGATGCTCCCCTCAAAAGCCTCAGAGACTTCTTCATTCGGAACGAGGGCCTTGATTTGGCCAGTAGGACCGACGATGACCGCCCACCCCGAATTGACAGAGCCATCCGCGGTGACCACTGCTGCTCCTGTGATCACAGTATCAGCAGCGAGAATTCCGCGGGGAGTGATTCCTAAAAGGGACAGGCACAAAACGCCCCACATCCCCAAAAGACTCAAACTTCGCATTTTTTGCTGGGAAGTCGCCATCTTCAAATTGTTTGCAATGCTCATAGATCGAATTGAGATCTGCATTAGAACCGCCCCTCTCGGGTTCCTGCGGGACGCTGCCAGACGACAAGTCCATTGATAAGTATTTTTTCGGGACGCGCAGCGGCGTCTGAGGCCGGGTTTCCACTCCAAAGAACAAGGTGCCGCATTCCGGGACTGACCCAATCTCTTCGGGTCTTTTCTCCTCGTAGATTTGTCGTCTGAGCGCTACTCAGTGCCGCTTCAGATCCTGCCATCTTGCGAGTCATTCTCCAAAGTCCCGCGCCACTACCACCACTTCCGATGACCCAATCGAGATCATTTTCTTCCATGACCGAGATCAAATCTGCAGATCTGCGAGGTTGACCATCGATCACTCCTGGACCCGAAGCGGAAAGGGCGTTTGCCGGGTTATCGAGAATGAAGGAGACATTCTCAAGCTCATTGAGATGATCCATCACCAATGCTGCTTCATCAGCACCATGAATGATGGCATCCAGTTCAAACTTTTGAATCAACTCGCACGCATTGATAAGGTCGGCAGATTTTCGCGCAGTAATGAGAACAGGTAACTGATGGGCAACGACCTTCAAGAGAATATCTGAGGGCTCGTCATCTCCCGGTCGCACAGGTTTCTCGGGACCTTTGTTCTCTTCTTCTTCCTCCCCATCTTTTTTCTCATCTTTTTCAGCGCTCTCGTCAGATGATTCTTCATCACCTTCTTCAGCTTTTTCCTCGATCCATTTCTTGAGTTCCTCGAGGTACTCCTCGAGATCTTCATCGTAGGATTCGAGTGCGTCACGACGGTCTTTAGCAGCACTAAACTGATCGAGGATCGCGGCGTAGGAACGCATGCGGGCGACTGGAGAGCCACTTGCAAGGTCGATACAGAGCGCTGCCTCTTCCTCCATCAAAACCCCGAATTGGCCTGAGGAAGCCGCATTCTCACCTGCGGGCTCAAGAGATACCCAGCAGGATCTGCCCGAGATTCCGCCACTGCGAACGGGAACTAAATGAACACGGGTCACTCCGGTCGCGAGTACCGAGAGGATGGCTTCCTTGTCATATCGGTCAAAGGCATCCCAGGACCAATGGTCGGCTGCACCTTCACCACCCAAGGGCAAAGTCAATACAGACGCATGATCGACGAGTCCGGATGTGACAAAGAGTCCATCCGCTGCGATCTTTTTTGACATCATGGGAGCATCCCCTGATTGGGAAATACCAGCGATCCGTCCTCGACGAATAGTGATCATCAAATCTTCAAGAACCTCTCCCCGGGGTGAAATCATCTTCACTCCCTCGAGGATAATGGGTCTCTCGAAGAGTTGAGCCTGGAGAACTCCAGGCATCATCAAGAGGAATCCCAGCAAGTAAATGTGCACAGATTTCATTCGATATGGCTCTTTCTTCTGTCGCGAGAAACTCAACGAGCTTCACTATCGACGATGTTAGAATCTCATGTCAAAAAATGTCAGCGGGAGTCAATCCCGGTTTTCTTGTCGCAAGAAACATGCTCAGAAGTTACAAGCCTTCAAAGCATTCAACGGGTCAGCACCCGAAGAGTTCCGCAAAAAATCGTTCGTAAATCCGCAACACGAACAGGGCTTCGCCCCATGTTCTCTCGTCGAGACTTACTTCAGATGGACGTCATGTTAAAGGGCATCTCTCGCCCTTGTTCATCTCACTCGGACTGAATGCACACCATTCAGACCAAGTGTGGCGGAAAGATCCATGAAGAGATCGATCCACCTCAATTTGCATACCCTGTCGAAACTCGAGATCCCCATACCTCCCACCCGAAGATGGTCGAAAAAAGGATCGTTGTGCTTCCCAGTTCTGTATCCCCCACCCCTCGCCAAACGGCTATAGAGGTATCCCCACGACTGGAACTCCCGAATTCCCGCAGGTCATTCAACAGAATAACCAGCAGATATGACCTCCGAAACCCATATATGCCAACCGATCTGCTCGCATCGACCGAATTCAGGGGTCATATTCCAGTACATATCCTTTGGGAAGTGCCCGCGAGTTGCCGGGATCCCTGAGAGACCTTTAGAAAGGAACTACCCATGACCGACTCTTTCCAGTCTCCCCTGCGAGGAACAGAACTCTCTGCTGACCACAGAACCCGTATCGGTTTGGCTGAAATGCTTCGTGGCGGTGTCATCATGGACGTGACCACCGCAGAAGAGGCTCACGTAGCCCAAGAGGCCGGCGCAGTCGCAGTCATGGCCCTCGAGCGTGTTCCTTCCGACATTCGTAGAGACGGCGGAGTCGCCCGCATGTCTCCCGTTGATAAGGTCGAAGAGATCCAGAAAGTCGTGTCCATCCCTGTGATGGCTAAAGCGAGAATCGGTCACTTTATAGAGGCCGAGATTCTGGAATCACTCGAAGTTGATTTCATCGACGAATCAGAAGTCCTGACCCCTGCCGACCATGCCCACCACATTGATAAACAACGCTTTAAAGTTCCCTTCGTTTGTGGAGCCACCAATCTCGGTGAAGCCCTCCGCAGAATCGGCGAAGGCGCGGCTATGCTGCGAACAAAAGGAGAAGCAGGGACGGGAGACATCACGGAAGCGGTTCGCCATCTGCGTGCTATCCATTCTGAGATTCGTCGACTTTCCACAGCTCCTCAAGAAGAGTGGATGACCCTTGCTAAAAATCATGGTGCGCCCTACTCACTGGTATGTCAGGTCGCAACTGAAGGTCGACTGCCCGTTCCAAATTTCGCAGCGGGCGGGATCGCGACTCCTGCAGATGCGGCTTTGGCAATGCGCCTAGGTGCAGAAGCTGTCTTCGTCGGCTCCGGTATCTTCAAGTCCAAAGACCCCTTGAGAACAGCCAAAGCGATCGTGCATGCCACTGCTCACTTCGAGAACGCTTCGGAGATCGCCAATGCCTCAAGGAATTTGGGAGAAGCAATGCCAGGAATAGACGCCAGCAAGCTGCCTGAGGCGGAACGGCTCCAGGACCGAGGCTGGTAACCTTGAGTTCGGTTCACGCCGCTGTTCTTGCACTCCAGGGTTCTGTCGAGCCCCATCTTCGCTCCCTTCACGCCTCGGGCGTGGACCCCATCGAGGTCCGCAAGCCCGAGCAATTGGCTGGAGTGACCCATCTCATTATTCCTGGTGGAGAAAGCACAACACTGCATCACCTGTTCAAGCTTCATGGGCTCGACACCTTGATTTCCGATCGGGTAAAGGAGGGTTCATTAGCTCTTCTAGGAACGTGTGCAGGGGCGATCCTAATGGGACACCATCCGGATCAAGCCCCTCCTAGGCTCGGCTTGATCGATGTGGATGTGGATCGCAATGCATATGGGCGTCAGGTTCATTCCTTCGTAGACCAGGTGGAATGGAATGAAGGCCCCGGACCCGGAACCAGCGAAGGCGTCTTTATTCGAGCCCCACGATTCACACGGATCGGGGATTCCGTCAACGTTCTCGCCCGGCGAGAAAATGAAACCGTCGCTGTTCAACAAAATCGCTGCATCGCTTGTTGTTTCCACCCGGAATTGACCACGGATCCTCGTCTACACCGCTGGTTCTTAGGACTTTGAAGCCCAGAGTTTTTCGGCCACGTCACTCACCTCACTCGTCAGCGTGATCCATCTTTAAGCGTCTTTAAGAGATCCAATTGTTGTTTGAGTGGTGGACCCAAAAACTCTTCAAACAATCGATAGAACTCATCGATATCCGCTGTCCCGGCATAGGTTGAAACGGCTCGTTGCCATCCCTCAGTTTTGACCCGTGGATAAAACTGATCTCGGAAGTCACTGACACTTCCAGCATTGGAACGCGAGATCTCTCGTATATTCCAGATCCGACAAAACCCTTTGCCACGATCTCGTCCTTGCTGTGCGCTCCTTGCTGTGCGCTCCTTGCTGTGCGCTCCTTGCTGTGCGCTCCTTGCTGTGCGCTCCTTGCTGTGCGCTCCTTGCTGTGCGCTCCTTGCTGTGCGCTCCAGAGGGATCGATGCATTGCGGTTCTAAAGTCAATCCAGCCATTCTTACTCCCTAGCTAGGCTTCAAAGAAAACGGCCCCGCCCTCCATTCACCAGCCGGGAGACTCTGGGAAAACACATTGAAACACATTCCCCCACCCACGAATGACTAGAAAACAGGACTCAAAGACAGGAAGATGCCATCGAACCCGGACTGACCGGGTCGGGGCACTCGTCCGCTGACGAAGGAGAACTTCATTGAGCGAAAACCGCAGCGAAAATATGGTTCAACAATCCCGACGTCGAGTGGGTGTCTTTGGCTGGGGTGTCGTCGCTCCGGGATGCGACGATGTCGAATCCTTCCGAGAGAAACTTTACCAAGGTGGCTCTTGGTTAGAATCTTTTGAAGATTTTGGTCCCAGCAATTTCTTGGTGGGTAAACCCGACTTTGATCTTGAAAAATATCACCCTTGGATAGACGAAAGATTCCCCCCCAATCGCTTCAGGCAACTTCAAAGTAAAATGGGACTCCCGACCCTGATGGCTGTTGGAAGTTTTATACAGGCGTTAGGACAAAACCCCGGAATTGAAAAAACACTTCAAGAACTGGGGAACGCTGCTCATGTTTATGTCGGTACAGGTCTGGGAGATCTTCCGACCATATCGGAAGTCGCTTTGACCGCAGACAAGGCACAAAGAAACTGGGATGCTTTCTGGGCTCACCCCGATAATTGTCCAGCGCGAGCTGCATTTGATGCAGGAGATGCGCGTCCCGATACACTTTCAGAATTACCTGTTCAACCAGAATCTCTTCCCGTCGCTGATCAGGAAGATGCACGAATCACTTGGAATAAATACTGGGCTTCGCAGTCTTCGAAATTAAAGGAATACCTCGTTGAAAGCCGTGAAATAGAAGGCGTCAACGTCGTCGGAGAAGTGGAGAGCAACAAAACTTCCGTCATTCGCGGAAAGATGAAGAAAGCGGCCCAACTGCGTAAGGATTGGGGAGTTCCCGAAGAACCCTGGAATGCCATATCTCCTAACCTCCTATGGAATATACACAGTTCTGTAGCCACTCAGATTACGATGATGGGCAAGATCACTGGGCCTAGTTTTTCACCTGTAGCGGCATGCTCGACATTTGGAGTCGCTCTCAAACTTGGTATGGATGCCATCCAAAGAGGTGAAGCTGAAGCTGTTGTTATCGGTGCTTCCGATCCTCCACCCCACCCGATGGTTGTCGGTGCTTTCAATGCTGCCCGCGTTCTCTCCAATGATGGGGACGTATCAAAACCTCTCACCGGTCTCCGAGGAACACATATCAGTGGCGGATCCTGTGTCTGGATCATCGGTGATCTCGAAAAAATGACTGCGCGAGGCTTCACACCCATTGGCATGGAACCCATCGGTGTTGGCCTGACTTCAGATGCAGACCACATCATCACACCCAGTGAAGAAGGACCGACAGCTTCGATTCATTCCGCACTTTGCTCTGCAGATGCCAAGGTCGAAGAAGTGACCTCATGGGACCTTCACTGCACAGCCACCCCTGGAGATTTCCTTGAAGTTCAAAATGCTCGAAAGTTGTTTCACGAAGACATCCTCATGACAGCCCGCAAAGGTACTTTTGGTCATGGCATGGGAGTCTGTGGCGGCTGGGAGCTCACCGCTCAAATGATGGCAGGTGAAGAAGGACACGTCGCACCAACCTCTCTCGAGAATACGGAACTCAACAGCCAGATCTCTGAAATCCACGGGAACTTTCTCTTGGGAGACTCCGTCAACTTGCCAGAGGGACTTGCCGGAAAACTGTCGATGGGCGTGGGCGGCATCAATGCCTGCGTGATCAGTCGACCTTGGGCAACAGAGAACAACCCAGAAGTCCGGTAATTACAAAATTCGGTCTATTTTGGCCCTTGGAGTCGGTTCACTCCCCTTCCGCTACCGCTAGGCATCGGATAGGCTCCTATATTCATCATATTAACGATCTCTTCAGAAGTTGAGGTCGAAACGGACTCGACCTCAGATCCATACATTTGGGGTCACTACTCATAGGATTCATTCCTCGCAAGGAGAACTCATGAAGTCACCTTTGATTTGGGTTTTGTGTCTCTCGATTCTAACCCTCTCGTTGACTCCAACGCTCATGGCCGCTCCAGCAGACGATGCCGCTGCTGAATTAGAAAATGGCCTTCCTTGGGTCATGGACATCGAAGTCGCCAAGGAGATGGCGAAAAAAGAGGGCAAAGACATCCTTATCAATTTCACCGGTAGTGACTGGTGCGGTTGGTGCAAAAAGCTCGACGCTGAAGTGTTCAACCTTGCAGCCTTCGATGAAACTGCGGGTAAGCAGTTCATCTACCTTTACTTGGACTTTCCCCAGGGAGAAGAGCCCAAGGCCAAAGTCATCTCTCCAGAGATGAATGACAAGCATCGCGAAGAGATGGGCATCAACGGATACCCCACTATCATGCTTGCGGATGCACAGATGCGTCCATACGGGAGAACCGGATACGTTCCCGGAGGTCCTGAAGCTTACTTGAAAAACCTAGAAGAACTCAGAACTGCCGGCGACAAGCTCAAGAAGATGTTGGCGATGGAAGACGGATCAGTGCCACCCGCCATGTTCCTCGAAGTCTTTAGCGTCATGTCCAAAAATGAGCTTCTCGGTTACCCGGGCTATTCCAAGTTCCTCGACATGGCTGAGAAGTCCGACAATGAGGAACTACAGAAGGTGGTGGCGAATCATAAAGCCTCAAAGCGCCTGCAAGATCTTCTCAACACTCAGGAGCCAGACTTCCCGGCTTTGGTCAAGTTCCTTCAGGAGAACAAGGATCTGGGTGGACCCGAGTGTCTGAATGCCCTCTGGTTCTGCCAGCAGTGGCTCGCCGGCGAAGATCGTAAAGAAGAAGCAAGAGCCTTCCTTACCCGAATGCTCAACGATCCACTAGTGGCTGAAAACCCTCAGGGTCAGAAAATGATTCAGGGAGCGATCGAAGCGATGGATCACGCCGAAGGAAACCACGATCACGACGGTGACGGGATTCCTGATCACTAAGAAACCCTGATTTGGGACTGTAAAAGTTCTGCAGGGGTCGAGCCATAATGGGCTCGACCCCTGCTTTTTTGCTTATTTATCGACCTTCTCCCCCAGAATATTCACCTTTCACGCCCGAACCTGTCGAGGAACATTCTCCGAACTGTTCCTTTTGGATATGATTCTATGGCAAGGAAAGGGAGGGCCGTTGTCCAAGGCAGGGAAACCGAAAAAAGGATGCGAGGGATTCCAAAGACCCTCGCACCGCCAACCCGGGCGATCCGGTCGCCGCAGAGCTCTGGTTCTCGGGTTTGTTCACCTGCTGATCGCCGGCCATCTTTTGCATTGGTGGATCACAGGGTCAACCCTCTCCCCGATCGAACCATCCGAGAGCATGTACACGCTCGAGAATGGTGAAGTCAACGCAGGGTTCATCTTCTTCATCCTTGCCATTCTCTCCACTGCCATTCTCGGTCGCTGGTTTTGTGGCTGGGCCTGCCACATGGTCGCACTGCAAGATCTCTGTGCGTGGATGATGAAAAAAATAGGGATTACCCCTCGACCGTTCCGAAGTCGGTTACTAGGACTGATCCCATTTTTCTTGGCGTTCTATATGTTTCTTTGGCCAACGGTGAAACGCTGGACATTCCCATGGCTTGAGAATGTGATCCCCTCCTGGCTTGACTTTTTTACTCCAGTGCAAGCATGGCCCGGATTCTCTTCTCATCTCTTTGTCGTAGATTTCTGGTCCACTTTTCCTTCTTGGATAGTGGCGATTCCATTTTTCTTCATCTGTGGATTCGTTGTGGTTTATCTCCTCGGAGCAAAGGGGTTTTGCACCTACGGCTGCCCATACGGAGCGTTTTTCAATGCCGCAGAAAGAGTATCCCCCCTGCGAATAGTTGCAGACATGAGCCTCTGTGAATCTTGTGGACTTTGCACCGCAAACTGTACTTCCAACGTACAAATCTCAAAAGAGATCAAGGTTCATCAACAAGTCGTTGATCCGGGCTGTATGAAATGCCTCGACTGTGTTGACGTTTGTCCAAATGGTGTCCTGTCCTATGGATTCGGAAAGCCAGGAATCCTCACAGATAAGAAGAGTTCCGAGGCTCGTAAGGTGCCTCGTAAATCGAACCTTTCCTGGGCAGGAGAGATCTCACTATCGATACTATTCATTCTGAGTTGGCTTGCATGGAGAGGTGTCTATGAACAGATACCTCTTCTGATGGCGACCGGTATCGCACTCAGTGTCACGTTCTTGTCTTGGAAATTATTCCAACTACTTTTCGAAAAAGATGTATCCCTACAACAACAACCCCTGAGAAGGTCCGGGAAATATTCGATCGCTGGGTACTTAACGATCGGCCTGACCATCTTGACCCTACTGGGGACAGCATCTGCAGGGCAGACTCGCTGGCAAATGAGACAAGCCACCCTCCAAATGCAAGCCGCCAGCGTCAATCTGGACGATGTCTTATTACCGGGTCGCCCCCCCCTTCCAGTCAAGGTTCAAGAATCTGCGCTGAAAGCAGTCTCTCATCTGACGTCCTTGTTGAGTTGGACACGAGGAGGCGAAGCCCTTCTCGAACCTTCGGGAACAGTTCTCGATGAAAGATTGGGGTATATGAATGCGGTCGCAGGCCAACTGGATCAGGCGAGATACTGGTGGGACTCTGCGCTTCAACAGACCTTGAAGCCCGGCCATGACCTGATCTTGAGATTCGGGCAACTGATTGAAAAAACAGAAGGCCCAGGAGAACTGGCGCTGTGGCTTGACCGTTCCAGAGAGAAGTGGGGACTGCAACCGGCTCTCGTGACACTGAGAGGTATGTTGGGGCAAAAACAGGCGATTGCTGCTGCTCAATCGGGTCAACCATTAGCCGCAGCTCGTCATCTGGAAGCGCTCATTCCCTGGGTAGGTGAAAATCCGGGCTTGTTAGATGATCTCCAAAAGTTACTGGAGGAGGGTGGAGAAACTGAAAGAGCCGAAGCCTACCGTGAGCGGATTCGCCAAATCAATCTTCAGAACTAATACAGAAGCCTCCTTCAACGGAGACTCTTTATCCTTCTTCTGACGTGTGTTGAGTGTCAGAGGTGAGTTTCAGATATGCCTGCTCGAGGCTGGCTCCCTCTCTCAACTCGTAAGCGGGAGTCCCTAAGTCGACAAGCTTTTGCTGAAGTTCCAACAATGCCTGATTCAATCCGTTCTCCCCACTCGCATCGAGATCGATGCTCATTTGAAAACCATCATAATTGGCGGATTGAACGCCATCCAACTGATCAACCTGAACCAACATTTCTGGAGTGACAGGAACCCCAAACGTCACCTCAAATCTGCGATCTCTTTGTGTGACCTCTTCAACAGTACCGCTAGCGACCAGTTTGCCAGCGACAATCACTCCGACTTCATCGATCAAGTCCTGAAGTTCCAACAAGTTGTGAGATGACACGATCACCAGAGCATTTTTCCCGACCTCACGCATGAACTCTCTGATCTGGCGAGCATTTGCCGGATCGAGCCCAGCAGTAGGTTCATCCAGTAGAACAATCTCCGGTGAACCCAATAATGCTTGAGCAACACCCAATCTCTTTCCCATTCCATGGGAAAGGATAGAGGCTCCTCGATGGATTTCTTTTTCCAATCCCACACGCTTCATTATTTCCAAGGCACGGTTTTCTGCACGAGTTCCGTTGATTCCATCAAGTTTCATCAGAAACAGAAGTTGATCGAAAATCGAAATATCCTTGGCGAAAATAGCATCCTGAGGCATGACCCCCATACGCCCTACTAATGAAGGATGGTTGGGTGAATCTGCCCCCAAGATTCCTATTTTCCCTCGCTGAACTCTTAAGAATCCCGCAATGAGAGAAAAGAGCGTGGTCTTTCCTGCACCATTCGGTCCCACCAAACCGACAATCCCCTTTTCAGGTAACTGCCAATTGATGTCACTGAGGGCCACCTTGTCTCCGAAGCGATGCTCTAACCCCTCAATGTGAATGCTATGTGTTTTGGTGTTCAAAGGTCTGCCCTTCTAAACTTCAGCAAAGCCAAAGTTAAAAACAAAGCAGCGTGACCCAGACAATAAGCACTCGCCTCAAAGAAATTTTCCATCGATGGAGAAAGCAACTGATGGGAATAACCCCAAGGAAGTAAATAGAGAAGATTGCCAAGAGGTTCCCAGGCTTCTTGAAGACTCAGAGAGAGCAAGGGAATACCGACTGTCGCTCCTATAGCGGCCAACAATGCCACCATGGGCGCACTGAATGTCGCCGAGCACAGGATTCCCAATGAAACGTATGGAATCGTCAGGAAGAAAAGAGCAAGAAAACACCGGCCTCCCCATGGAATCAAATCTTCAAGAGACTCGGAAGGAATCATGATGGAGAGGTATATCACCACTGAAGAAATGAGAAACAGTATCAACGCCCAAGACAGAATCAGGCTTCCGAGCCAACGCCCCAAAAGAATCGAGGAACGAGTCGTTCTAGGAAGCAAATATCGAACTGTTCTATGCTGGACATCGCCAGAGATGACCGTAAAAGAACCGAGAGGCAGCAACAGAGGTAACACTACACCCAATAAGAGGACCGTGATCGACAACAACATCGGATTTTCGACGACGAGGTATCGAGCCCACATCCCCAAATCGACCAGGTCTCCTGTCTCCATTCTGGAGGTCAGAGAATCGGAATTGTCGTCTCCTCCAGAAGCTCTGAGAGTGGCCGTCGCCAATGCGACTCCGATAAACTTCGCAGACGAGTCTTGTAACTCTTCCACGGTGATCATTTCCAACTCAACAGGAGTTACGGTGAGATTCGCTAATGAAAGGCCGATGATGATCGTCAGGAAAATGAAAGCCACTCCTGCACCGGAGCGCATGGAATGGGTCATCATCATCATGGCGTGATGACCAATATGACGGGCCGGATGATGCATCATGAATTCTGCCTATTGTTCAGGAAGTCTCTGCGAAAAATTACATGAAGCATGAAGATCAGAAACACAGGAAAGAACATCTGCCTCGCTATGGAAAGTCCGCTTCCCCGAAGAAAAGAATCGGGAAGCCATAGTATGGAAAACACAGAGAAACAGGCGAGAGCGACCCCCCCTATTGTTCCCAGCCAACGTCCGAGAAGATTACTTTGCTTCAGTATTCCCCAAATCGAAACGAGTAAGAAAATCGTAGCGATCAGTCCCATGACTCCAAGAATTTGAAGATCCAAGGGGGTCAAACCTTCATCGAGGAGACTTTGGAAATATTGGCCTCTACGACGCCCAAAGCTCCCTGAGCCATCCATTTGCGCCATCAATTCGTAAGAGGCTACAAGCCTCTGAATGGTGGTCCCTCCGACACCCAATGCAAAGAAACCATTGAGAACAGAGAGGGCTGTCATTCCGCCTGGTCGGTCATTCACCGCCAAGATGGGACTCCCCGAGTAGCATTTGTAACTCCGAGACATGCTCGGATTCAATCGCCACCTGTTGGCGAGCGAACTCTTCGAGGATCACATCTCCACTACCTTCAACACACTCAAGAAATTCTCGGTAGCCATCCAGTGCCGCTTGTTCAAACAACAAAGCAGATTGCAATGCTTCAATTCCAGTACATTTCTCGCCGGTCAATTCTAAATTAATCTTAGGGGAGGGTGCGCCTCCTATTTGAATGATCTTTTCAGATACCTGTTCGGCATGCTCTATCGTTTCTTCATGGTTTTCTTTGAGGACTTTTTGAATGACCAGGCGATCGATGCCTTGAACAAGTGTGCTCAGGTGGAGATACCTCATCGAGGCTTCCATCTCTTCAGCAAGAAGCTCGTTCAATCTCTGTATCGCTTCAGCCCGCGAATAATTATTACTCATCGTCGTTGTCCTCGTGTGTAGAACTCGAATTTTTCTCGAGTTCGGATGAAAGTGTTTGAACTCTGTCACTGGGGAAAATATCCACTGAGCCATCCTTGATGCGACCTTCAAGCGAATGAACCTGTGCTTCTCGCTCTTTGGACTCTACGGATCTGCTTTCCAAAAAGAGAGCGAGTGCTTCCGCAGTCACATCACTGACAAGGTGCTCAACTTTACATGCATCCTGTTCAGCGAGATTTGAGGGAAGACCCAGATGCTCACTCAAAAAGGATTGAAATAGAATTCTTTTGGTATGGATACCGCGGGCAATTCGAAGCCCCTCCTCAGAAAGCCCCAAATGCTTATGGTCGTCTTCGACCACCAGGCCTCTTTGTCGCAGGCCTTTTAGGGTGACTGAAACACTACCTCGGGTAATTCCCAGCTTTCTGGCCACGTCCGAAACACGGGCATACCCCTGTTCCTCCAGCAATTGCTGAATAGACGTCAGATGGTGAGCGGCTGAGTGACTCACCGGATTGTGGTCGAATTCGCGCCAATCGATCAAGAAAACCCCTTGGGTTTGGGTTGCCAAACAGGTTGACCAGTACCTAAACAAAAGGTAAAACTGGGACTCCGGATAGGAGTGATGAAACCTAGATCAGGTTATCGCCCCTCAGAGAGCCTGACAAGCACACTCCTGTGAGCATTCCCTCGACTGGAAGAGTCGGGAAAGTGGCACTGGTGAGCTTGGAACCGCTCACATGGCTGTCATCGCCGTATAGTGATCACTGTTGTGATCTGTGTGTTGATCAGTCCGTTGATCTGTCCGTTGATCAGTCCGTTGATCAGTCCGTTGATCAGTCCGTTGATCAGTCAAATTGTCATTACTGGGCAGAATACTGCCATTCAGGAGCACTCATGAGGCCCGAGCGTACGACACAACAAGAGCTCACCGTCGAATCGGTCGCCCATCATATCGACTCCAATGTGCGATCTCTCTTTGATCTGCGCAAAGGAGAGCGAGGCAGACTTGTCGCCGACTCGGTCCCTGAGGCTCAAAGACCACTCTTCGAAGCCATGGGAATGTGTCATGACTGCGAACTCCGTGTCTGCCACAACACCGGATCTTGTGTTTTCGAGGTGGCGGGACAAAGAGTGGGACTCAGTAAGGAAGTGGCCACAGCCATTCGCGTCCTTCCTGTTCAATCTTAAATCCTTGCTCAAGATAACCCCCCTTCTCGTGCTAGCTCATCGGATAAATCTTCGCTGAACGGGAGTTGTTGAATTGACTCAATTCTACAAACAATCCGGATTCACTCTGGCTCGATCCAATCTCTCTACAAAAATTCTGCTGACACTGTTTCTCTTCACCACTCTTGCAGGGTGCGTGGTCGCAGCGCTTCAATATTCATCCAGATCTGGGGGATATGACTCCGAAAGTGCGCGCCAGTGGATCCAAGGAAATGAAGAAGATCTCGAGGCGAAAGAATTCATTTCAGAAAAAACACCACGAGAACTTCTTTCATTCATTCATGACCATATTTTCTCATTGGGCATCCTTCTTTTTGTCATCCTTCATCTTGTAGAACTCACACCATGGACAGAAGGCCCCAAAATTGCGCTTTCGATCTTGGGATATTCATGCCTCTTTTCGATGCTGTTTTCGCCTTTAGCCATCCAATCGGGAAGTACAACCGCCACCTATACTCAAATCATAGGAGGTTCAGGATTGCTATTGACCCTGACCCTGGGGTCATTCGCCTGTCTCGACGAACTCTGGTGGGCCAGCGGAAGAAGAAAAAGTCGCCAACAAGAAGAACCATCCCCCCCAGCGCCGCTCTTTCCCGAAAAAAGAACGGAACAAAAGTCTGGAGGGCGCTGTCCTCTAGGCCACGACAATCCAGACTCCGATAAATAGAAATACCCCGAAGACCATTTCAAGAATGACCTTCGGGGTAACTAGTTTTTCGAGGTTGTCAATTTCCCTCAGCGACTACTTCGTTTCTGCTTTCTGCTTTTCAGTTCTTAGCTCAGCCACCAGTTCTTCAATGGCTTTGTCCATATCCTCACCCCGAACATCCTTGTAGCGGATGATTCCCTGGGCATCGATCAGATAGATCGTGGGCCAGCCACTGACATTCCACCTTGTAGATATAGGCCCATCTGTGCCTCCATCGTAGAAGTTCAGCCATGTGAGATTGTTCTTCTTAATGACTTCTTGTGCTGCTTCGATGGTTCTTTCGGAGTTAACACCAACTATAGCAAACTCATCTGCTGGGTATTTCTCAACGAGCGACCGCTCGTGAGGGTACATGGCCCGGCAAGGGCCTCACCAATCACCCCAGAAATCAAGGAGCACGACCTTGCCACGAAAAGACGACAGTTGCATCAGGTTGCCAAAGACTTCCTTACCAATGATCTCTGGTGCGACACAACCAATCTGAAGGTGCTCCATTTCAAAGAGATCACCTTTGACTTTGTCGCCATAAACTGTATCGCGGTAGTAAACCACGTCACCGAAGTCGGATCCGATCTTCTTTAATAATTCTAATCCTTCTTCACGCGTATCTTTCGAAGAGCCCAATACTTTTGCCAAGGCATAACCACTGGATGCTTTCACATCTCGATGTGGAGAGTCAGCGAAGATGGATCTCAGGAGCTTAACATTCGCAGGAGAATCGCCCATATAATGGGCCCTAGTGCAGAAGTTCTTCAAAGATTCACTCTCAAGATAATGCGTGATCATGAGGTCAGAGACCCTATCAAACATCCATGCTTGAGATTCTTCTCTCGACGCTAAGTATAGTAATTCGCTGCATTGCTCTAGCGCGACTTCAGTACCCACGTACTTTTCAATGGCCTTGAGGATTTTGGGGCCGACTACTTTGATCGGCAGAAGATCCGGATCGAGCTCAATCATGCTCATCTCTTCCGGGCTAACCCCTTCTTTCTGTGCCTTATTCAATGGCTCGAAGTAAGCATCCCTCGCCTGGCTCATGGCTTCGTCTAATTTTTTGAAGGCTGCCTCGGCCTCTTCTTTTTTAGAATCCATTTCCCTAGGTGCATCTGATGAAGCAGAAAGCACCGGAGGAGCCCCCGTCATCGAAATGGTGAGGGTCAGAATTAATAAAAGCATTGGGCGCATCTGCTCTCCTTTCAGGGAGTGAGATGTAACCCATCGAATCTCATTCTCTCATAAAAATCCAGACCTATTTGGTTCTCAACTGGAGCAGTCGTTACACCCAGAGGAAGAATCGGATTTTTTTCGCCTGAACAATAGGAATAATGCCAGTCCAGCCAGCAAAGTCACGATATAGAATTGGATCTCGTCTGAAGATAAAAAATGCATCAGTTCCAACCCGACATGATCAGAAGTCCACGGAGCAATGCCGCCAGACTCCATGCAAGAAGACTCATCCAAACGAATTGGAGAAGCGCCCACTTCCATGATCCTGTTTCCTGACGTGTCACTGCGAGAGTCGGAAGACACTGCATCGCCAAGACGAAAAACACGAGGAGTCCAGCGGAAGAAGAAATCGTCAGCAATGGACTTCCGTCGTCACGTTTCGAATTTGATATCTTATCTATAATAGTCTCTGCTTCGGCATCCTCGTCAGATCCCAAAAGAACGCTGAGTGAAGAAACGAAAACTTCTCTCGCAGCAAAGCTCGCCATTACCGAAATAGATAGTTGCCAATCAGCGCCGATAGGAGCGAACACGGGCTCCACCGTTCTCCCGATCATGCCAAGGTAAGAAGCCTGAGTTCTTTCCCTGGCATACAGTTGATCAGCCATGACCGTCAGGTTTTCAGATTCGGCAATATTTTGAGTGGCTTCGGCTTGAGTCCTCAACGCTTTCACTTCAGTGCTCATATCACTGAAAGGATAATTCCCCAACCACCAAAGAATCACGCACATGAGAAGAATGACGGTTCCGGCATTTTTAATAAACATACCCCCTCGCTCTAGAGCGATTCGGGCAGATTCCATGAGGGCTGGTCTTTGAAAGGGAGGAAGTTCCAAAATGAGATCAGGACTCGGTCCAGGAAGAATAAATCGGCGCACCAGAGTTGCAGAGATGACTGCTGCCAAAGCTCCTAAGAGATAGCAACCCACGAACGCTGCCCCCGCCATGAGAGGTCTTCCCGGAAAGAGAATCCCCACGAGAAGCAAATACACCGGTAAGCGTGCAGAGCAGGACATGAATGGCGCTACCAGAATTGCAGCCAACCGGTCTTTTCGGTTTGGTATCAATCGTGTACAGAGAATCCCAGGAATGGCGCAAGCGTGACTTGATAGCAAAGGTACAAAAGAATGTCCGGGCAATCCGAACGGCCTGAGCCAACGATCCGCAACAAACGCGGCTCTCGCCAAGTAACCTGTTTCTTCCAAAATCGAAATCATGAAGAAAAGCATCAATACTTGAGGAAGAAAAATCAGAGTGCCTGAAACTCCGCCGATGATTCCATCCGTCATCAGATCTCTGAAGTCCCCAGGCGGTAATTGGACTCCCACCCATTCCGCAGCACCGGCAAAAAAGGTGTCAATCCACTCCATGGGGATCTGAGCCAACCAAAATACACTGCCGAAAAGAACGCTCATGATCAACATGAAAAAGACCAGCCCCAGAACGGGATGCATCAGGACTCCATCGATCCGATCTTCACGTTTGCGACGGCGATTCGCTTCCTCAGGACGGACGGGTCGGGACACCGCGGCAACCAGATCTTCACTCCAAGACACCCGCTCCTCAATTTTCGATGATTCACGTGCTTCTGAAAATTGAGTTCTCATGATCTTGTTCAGATCTGATGACTTCGCTGAATTTCTATGAGGCAGTTCGGCCACGGGAACTCCCAGAATGCCCGAGAGTTTCTCTACGTCGATTTCTATCCCGCGGAGACGGGCTTCATCGATACGAGTCAATACCACCATCAATGGAAGCGGCATCTCCATGCACTCTAACAGCAAGCTCAGATTTCTACGGAGGCTGACGGCATCCAGCACGCAAACCACTAAGGTATTTGGAGGTATTGCATCAAAGTATTGACGGCAAAGTTGAGCTTCAGGAAGGTCGAGAGACAAACTATAACAGCCGGGAAGATCCGTCACCGATACTTGATATTCACCCCAGACAGACGTGGCCACCTGAGCCTCAGCGGTGATCCCCGGGTGATTGGACACTCTTGCTTTCCCTGAAACGAGGGCATTGAACAAGGTCGTTTTTCCAACATTGGGGTTTCCACAGAGGGCGACCGAGAACTCGTTTTCGGCGGATTCTGAAGTCATCGTGACCTTTCTTGGGTCCCCGTCATTCATTCACCCCGAGTCTGCCCAATGATTCTCGGCTCTTCTTCCCCTTCGACAAGAATCACAGCAGAAGATCCGGGATGCCCATGAAGGACTTGTGCTGCATTCTCTGGCCCCACCAAGGCGACCGTCGTACTGAGGAAGTCCGCTTCCGTCGCTTTGGGCGAGAGGATCGTAGTGGACAAGATACGTGTAGCGGATCCAGTGTCGAGAAGATCAACAAGATGATCTCCTCGCTCGTACCGAGCACTCGTCGCCAATGAAGCGCGTGTCAAAGGAATCATCTGAAGGACAGTTTCCCCATCCCTAGGATCAAAAATGCCCACATCCCATGCGTCTTGACCGGGAGGCGCTTCCATCGCCAGCAACTGTCCGCCGAAGTCCAGTAAGGACTGTGTACAGTTGTACTTTGCAAGAATCTCAGAGGCCTTATCGAGAGCAAAACCTTTTCCGATTCCGCCGAGATCCAGAATCAATCCGGCTTGCAGAAGAGAGATCGTATTCAGCTCTGGATCAACTTCGACAAATTGATAACCCCCTTTAACAAGGGTTGGATCAAAAACGCCACCACTGGACCGAGCGGCCTCAAGGGCTAGTTGCACGATCTGTATCGTCGTCGGATCGACCTTCACCGCGACTCCCGGTTTGGCATTCTCCACTCTCAGAACATCACTGTTCGGGCGCCAACGACTGAGGAGAGACTCTATCCTGTCGACTTCTTCAAATGCCGCCTCCAAAGCTTCCGCGGCTTTTTCACCATAGACTTCCAACTTCAGGATAGTCCCCATGGCAGGGCGTGCCCTTTGGGCCCCCATTGAAGAATCATGCTGAAGTGTTTCACTACTTTTGTGCATGCCTGACGTGACGGGGATTTGAGTTCCGGAAGAGGCCGCTGATATCGAATCGGATTCATGGGCCTCTTCGGGTACTTGGTTCTCGGGACCGACTGACGCATCAGCGGGACCTGAAGCGGGAACGATGCTGGCACTCAGTTCTTCAGCGCCATAACTCAGGAGCGGCCCATTTTCGGCACGCCAACTGAGGACTCTATCTTTTCGGACTGTTTCTCCGACTGTCGCCAAAGCTCTGCGAACGGCTCTCACAGCTGCTCGCGCAGAAAGTGTGGCACCTGTCAGGTTTCTAATATCCCTGTGAAGGCGTAGTACACTGCCTTCCTTTTTGTCTCTAAACTGGCGCGTAAACCTATTGGATTCTATCGCCTGTCCAATGTGCTCTCTGTAAACAAGAACCTGCAAGTCCAACACTTTGTCGGAAGAATTCAGAGCGACCAGAAATGTAATCGGTCGGTACTTCCCGACCTCGTCGAGGATCACGGCATGTCCTTGTTCAAGGCCGTGACTGTCACTCACCCTGATGAGGGTGGCGACATGATCTCTCATTTTCACTCGACTCCGCTTTGAAATCGAACTCATCAACTCACCCTCAACGGGAAGAGAGACCCTTTCGAAATTCACTTCTCCAGGCCAAATTTCTTGGAGTACCTGGCGATCAAACTGACCCGAAGTGATTTCCAGCGGAGTTTCGACAGAGACTTCATGGGTCTCATTTGCCAGCAGAGATTGTGGAGACGGGACCCCCATAAAGATCGTCATCCCCAGAGACAAAACAGCACAATTCAGCCGCATCAGGGAGAGCCATCCCTGGATTCGGTTTGTGCTGTTGGAGTCTTCTCTAGGAACTAGCAAAGCTCTTTCTCATTTCCGAAACTTGGGGTCGAACAACGTCCTTGGGTCTTCCATCTCGACGACTGTTGAAATAGACCCCTAAACGTACTGTTTGGCAAGCCAAACAAACGATCATTCTGGGCAATTCGACTGAAATTACGAATATATCGGGCCTATTTTCACTTCTGGGGGGCCCTCCACAGAAAGAACCCTTATCTCGTCGCCCGTGTGGGTTGAGAGATAGGGGAAAAAAAGGGCCTAGAAGTATGTGGCGACAGACATGATGAAGGTTCCGTCAGGATCCTCTTCACCCTCGGTGGACTCTTGCTCAAAGTCGAACTTGATGACGGTTTCATCCGTGGGTCTGACATTGAAACCGTATGTCATGCGGTTCGACACTGCTGCAGAAAGATCCTGCTCTTCCCAACGAACAGTGAGAGCACATGACGCATCTTCACCAAACATTTTGTTCAACATATCTGGGAAGAATCGACGGCTCACCTCAATAGAAGTCGCACCCAATTCGTCGGGAACACCCCCTGCAATAGCATCGGCATCTCTATCTATGGAAACATTACCCAGCTCAAAGTTCACTGTAGTAGAACCCAGTGCTTCGACATAACTTCCGAGGTCCGTCGTGATATCAAAAACGGAGATGGTGAGATCGAGTTCACCCGCATCGTCCCATGGTCCCGACCATGCAGAGAATCCAATTTCAGTTCCAAGAACTGGACTGTAAGAAAATCTACCGACGATACTTGGAGGTCGATCTCCCCCATTTGTCTTCAGACTGGGCCTCGCGGATCGAATTCCGCTGGAAGTACTGATGTTGTAACCGTCGATGGCATTTCCACCTTGGAAACCATTCACAGCATAAACTTCCATACCCCAACTTCCGTCATCTGCTCCCCAGACTCCCCCAATACCTGCACTCGTCATCGTAGAAGGGACAATCGTACGTGCGACAAAAGGACGATTCGTCAGTTGACGCATCGGAGAGTCGTGATAGAGATTGGTGGATCCCAACGGGATGAGGATCGCTCCCGATCGAAGACTCCAATTCCCCATATCAATATCCGCGTAGGCATATTCGACTTTTGTCTCTCCATCGCCTGCAGCAGCGTCACTTCCTCCGTACTCAAATTCGATTTCAGCGGAGAAACTGACTTTGTCACTGATATTGGCATCGAACATGGGAACGAGTCGATGTTGCTTAAAATCGAATCGATCCCCATTCATAAACAGTTCAAGATCCATGTACCCGCCAACACGGATATCACGATCACCATCAGCCGCAGGCCGTCCATCGTAACGGTCGACTTGGGCGTGGAGAGTCCCTGGCATGGCAATTACAATCAGTGCCAAGAGGTACATTCCGAGAGTTTGAAGACCGCGCATTCTGCTCTTGTCCACTTTTCTAGCTCCATATCCTGATTCCCTACGAATCTGAGTTCCTGACTTTCAAATGACCGAAAAGGCCATGAAGAGTATGTACCCGAGTCCCCAATGTTTGGCAACCCAAACAACTGAAATATTAATCAAACTCTCGGTGGTTTGCCCAAATATCGACGTTCACGGCCCTATGGCGTACTATTCGAAAATGAAAACCACTTGGCATGAACTCATATCTGGAAATCTGGACATCCTCATCGAAGCGGCTCAGTCTGCCGTTCCGGATGATGTCCAAACTATTTCGAGGCTACGAAAAAAAGGGTCGCTCGAACAAGTCTCCACCGTCCTCGAACTTCTAGAAGCCCGTCGCCGGGCTCGAGGTCGATTGAGCCAACCCGATGAGTGGTGGATCGATCGGGAAGGAGCAGAGCAAGCGACTCGCAGTATCGTTGCGGAACACAAGTCCCGAAGAGTGCGAGAAGTCTCAGGAGAACAACCGATCATCGATCTCTGTTGTGGAATCGGGAGCGATGCTTTGGCTCTGTCAAAAAGAGGGCCTGTTATTCTCGTGGATCATGATCCATTGAAGTTGCTTCTCGCGAGTGCAAACCTCCGTCACTTTTCTAGAAACAAATCTCATGATTCTCACTTAGTGATTCGCGCAAAAGCTGAAAATCTCCCCCTCGCTCCCCTACCGATACACATCGATCCAGCACGCCGCTCAGAAACTCAACGCCTGCATGCTTACTCTGAGATGCAACCTGGTCCCGCAGTCATCGAATCCATCATTGAACATCATCGGGATGTGGCTCTCAAATGTGGCCCCGGGGTTTCTGCGGACGATCTTCCTGCTGGGGAAATCGAGTGGATACAAGATGGACCTGACTTGGTGGAAGCCACATTGTGGTGTGGTCAATTCGATGGAGGGAATCGGAGAAGAGCCACCCTTGTAAAAACGGGCTTATCCGTCTCAGGAAACCCGATTCCACTTGAGGAACTGACTCTGAAAACACCTCAATTCTTGCACGAACCTGTTCCCGTTCTGGAACGATCCGGCCTCACTGGGCATCTTCAAGCCGATTTAGCAGCCGGAGAGTTACACCCGGGACTGGGTTGGCTCGCGGGCCAAGATCATAAGACGAGTCCATGGTTTAGAAGCTTTGAAGTCGTCGATCGTCTCGGCTGGCACGAGAAAAAAGTAATCGACTGGTTTAAAGCACGTGGAGAAGCTCCTCGCGCGATTAAAACCAGAGGAGTGAAAGAAGACCCTGCCGCTCTTGGACGTAAGTTTCCCCGTAAAAAGGGCGACTGGACCCTCGCTCTGCTGCGAAGAGGAACAAAAATAGAGGCCTGGATTCTACAGGAATTGAAGTAGTCCTGTCTCACGACAAGAGTTCAGTATCAGCGCTAAGTCACGTTTCAGTGGGAAAGATCTCCCGCACAGGGCACTTCAAAATTTTCGGGGATTTCTCTCTCTCCCAATATCGCTTCGACCACCCAGCGAGCCGTCAACGGCCCGATCAATAAGCCCGTTCGATAATGCCCTGTCGCCATCCAAACTCCTGCAACATCTTTAACTCGACCGAGAAGTGGCCCCCCATGCCGTGTCGCCTTAGGTCGGAGACCCGCCCAGTGTCCTCGAACAAGAGAGCCGACATCATCTCCAAACATCGTCTCTGCAGCAGCGACAAGATGCGATTTTCCCGCCTGTGTGGGCTGGGGATCTCTCGCATTCGCCGAGTCTTTTGCACCCACACTATTTCCGAACCACGAAGATCCATCAGGTGCTGGAATCCAAGAAAAGCGACTCCTGTTTCCAGCCGGATCAGGATGATCTGGTAACAGGGCATCAAAAGTCACGATGTGCGGAGGTGCTGGTATATCTAAAGCGATGGCTTCTCCTCTGACGGGTTCCAAAGGAAGTGGACCTTCCCGCACTCCATCGACAACGAATCCACTTTCCCACCCGGCAGCGATCACCAACGGATGCTTTTCAGAAGGCTCGTGCAGTTTGATGTCCGTCTCTGATTTCAGTACAACTTTTCCATCTTCTGAGCATTTTCCATCTTCTGAGCACAGAGTGATGGAACCCAAACCACTTTGGAGTTGAGCTCCCAAATTTTGACAAGATAACGTCAGTGCTTTTAGTAATGCACCAGGGTCAACGACGGCTTGGTGCTCAATAAATACGGCATCTCCCAGAGGCCTTCGAACTCTTGGAAGAGTCGATTTCAATTCCGCTTCAGGGACAACACGAACCGATCCCCCGGAACCGTAAAGTTTTTCAATAGCCTGCTGTGGATCTTTCATGGTGCGATCGCGAAGATCGAGCCCACCACAAAGTGAAAAGCCCACCTCAAGCCCTTCACTTTCCTCATAAAGAGATTTCGCCAACAAGGGCCAATCCTCCCAACTGAGGTGTCGGAGATCGAGATAAGGAGATCGACGATGCTCAGGAGCTTTGAGAACCCCGGTTGCGGAAGGAGTGCACCCGGCTCCCAGTTCTCTGGCTTCAAACAGTTGGACGGGTATCCCTCTCAAGCGGGCCTCGCGAGCCACTGAGAGGCCCACCACACCAGAACCGAGGACTGTAAGGCTTTCGGGGAACATTCTCTCTCTACCTTTCCTCAATTCGGAAGATCGCTTATCGATACGCTGGAGAATATAATGGACTTCAATGCAGGAAGGATAAACCCATGAAGAATCTTCTATCTTCTCTCGTCTCCTTAATCCTACTCAGTCAGGTTCCCCTGATCTTGCACGCCCAACCTGTGAATGATGATTGTTCTGGGGCTACTGCTGTTTTTCTCGGATCCAACCCCATCGATACCACTCAGGCAACCACCAGTACGGAACCGATTCCTGATAGTACCTGTCCTGGCTCAACCCTCGGACAAGTTCTGTACGATGCTTGGTTTCAATTTGCTGTTCCCGAAACCGGTTTTCTTACGATCTCTACTTGTGACACGGTGAACTTTGACACAGACGTGATCGTCTATACGGGTTCATGCGATTCATTACTTCCCACGGCATGTTACGGCGACTCCTCTGATTGCTTTGTCCAGGGCACCACGAACTCTTGGAATACCATCGTTCCCGATCTCCCTGTTACCCAGGGTGACATCCTTAAGATTCGTATCGGAGGTTGGGGAAGCAGTGATCAGGGAACCGGAACTTTCGACCTCAGCCTCTCTTCGCCACCACCGCCACCACTGCCAATTTCTCATGATGAGTGCCTCGATGCCTTCCCCGCTGAGATCGGAAATAACCCCGTCAATTCCATCGGGGCGACGACCAGTCCTGAACCATATTCCACAGCAACCGGCTGTACTTCTCAGGGTCAAATGACCGCAGATGTCTGGTTTCGCTGGGTCGCTCCTGAGGATGGCTTCATTCACTTGAGTACATGCGATACGGTTAATTTTGATACCGATCTGATGGTTTACTCCGGAGAGTGCGACGACTTACAGGAAGTGGCATGCAGTGGAGATGAACCCAACTGTTTCGTGCAAGGGAGTACCACTCAGTCATGGAATTCCCATATTGATAACTTGGCGGTCACCGCAGGCGAAATCCTTCATTTCCGAATTGGGGGTTGGGGTGCCAATGACTATGGCACCGGTGATTTGGTCCTGGAGTTCGTCACTGACGTCATCGCACAACTCGAGGGTAACTCCGTTCCCGGATCGTATCAGATAGATGCCTCGGTAGAGCTGTCCGGGGATTGCTCAGCACTCCTTTTTTCGGTGGGTTCCGAATCGCTAGAGGTGCTGGGGCCATTCAGCACGGGTCAGATGGTGAATGCGCAGATTTCGAGTCCCTCGATTCAGACCATGGCCACGCTTTGCGTAACTCCCCTATTCGGACAAACACTGGGAGTTCAGCAATGCACTTCGGTTGCTGTTCTCAGCCCCATTCTATACGAGGCCTGCTCCAGCCCGGGGACAACCATCCCTGACTCGGGTGAACCGGTTGAAATTCCAATCGTCGTCGCAGGCAGTCCCGATAGCAATATTTGGGACCTACAAGTACAACTCGTGATCGACCATCCCGATGCCAGTGATCTTCAGATTCAGCTCACCGATCCCAACGGAACCACTGAACTCTTACACAATTTACCCGCCGCAGCCGCAGGGAGCGGACTGGATCTCACATGGTGGATGAATGGTCCTGAACCTAGCACCGAATTTTCAGACGGCGGATATTGGCAACCCACATCAGGAAATCTATTTTCATTCACGGGTCTACATCAACCCGGAGTTTGGACTCTTTCTGTTTCCGATGAGATTTCTGGAAACACAGGAATCATAAATGAAGTCTGTCTCAAATTCTTTGACACTGTGCCGTTACCGGTGGGTGGACAAGATTTAATCATGGGCAACACGAACAACACCGTTTACGTGGGTCGCGAAGGTAGCATCGCCAGTTTTGGTATGGAATCCGTCATCTGTAATGGCGGAGATGAGCCCCTCAATTGGTATGCAAACCCAGACCCAAGACATCCCATGATGGTGTTTAACATGTTCCGAGTCGACGAAGATCGTATTCTTCAAATCGGAGGTTCATGGGCTAAACATGGTTGGAGTTCAGCTCAAGCAAACGCTTGTGGGTTCGGCTGCCAACCCAGTTCGACAAACCAACAAACCGGTATTGGTTGCTCCGATACCTATGGCGCTGCCGGAAATGCCGCTCAGATCAATATGGGCCCCCGCTCCGAAATCAACCCTTGGGGAGGAGGATTCGTCTGGGATGGCTCATACATGTCTCAGGATACAGGTCCTTGGAATGAAACAGAGGAGCGTCTCAGCATCGAAGACAGAGACCTCGACCCTGCACAAAATGTGGGATCGACTTATCTTGCTGAGGTCTACGTCATTCAACCTAGCGACGTTGACACCTCAACGAATAGAGCATGGGAACCCGTAGGGATTTCCGGAACCCCTGGGGATAGCTGGTCGATCGACATGTCTGCAGTCAGTGAAAACTCACCGATTCAAAATGGATGGCCTGGATCTGAGATCGTCACAGTGAGCCCTCCTGCAAATATTGATGGCACTCTCGATCTGGCTTACAAGGTTACAGAAAACACAGATGGCACATGGCGATATGAATACGCGATCTACAATTTCAATTTCAGTGCAGGGATCGGTTCTTTCAAGATTCCCGTTGATCCTTCTGTCAATATCAGTGCCACTCGTTTCTACGCTCCCGTCAAAGGGTCACCCTTTCACTCCGATGACCCCTGGGTCATGAGTCACCCCGCCGATGAGATTTCTTGGTCGACACCTGGAATATCAGCGGGGCTCCCCTCGAATCCACTGACGTGGGGCTGGATGCATAACTTTGGCTTCGACGCCGATGCTCCGCCAGTACAAACGATCGTCACTTTAGAAAGCCACTCCGCTTCTCCCTTCGGAGTTCTAGAAGTCATGGTGCTGGCCCCGCCTCCTCCTCCACCGGCTGCAATATTCCTGCGGGGATACTGTAATGGTGATGGAGCATTGAATATTGCGGATCCCATCTTCTTACTGGGTCATCTGTTTTCAAATCAAGCAGATCCAGATTGTCCAGATGCATGCGACGTGAATGATGATGGGTCTCTCAATATTGCAGACGCCATCTCTCTGTTGAATAACTTAATCTGCTGCTCACAAACTGTTCCTCCTCCGCCAGGCCCAGTGAACTGCGGAGAAGACCCCACCGATGATGATTTGGGCTGCACGACGAATACCAACGCTTGCCCTTAAACCCCATCGTATATCCATGAGTGTTCGTCATGTTCAGACTTGTTATGAGTGATTCAAATCCTCAATGACGGAAGCATGAGTCGCCCAGCGAGTTCCAGGGTGTTGATCGACCACGGCTTGCCAATCCGCCTTCAAGAGTTCCATATCGAATTTGTTCCCCAGATAAGCCGCCATCCCTCTGCGATACAATATTTCGGCAACAGAGGATCCTTCAGGTGCTTTGGAGAGTGCCATATTATATTCCTCGACGGCTCCGAGAGGATTTTTGCGGTCGTGACAATCGATGCCTCTAGCGACATGCATTTCGGCAATAAACTCATCCGTGGGGAGCCAGCCAGTCCATTCTCGTAATATTCGTTTTCTATCACTGCTGAAGAATCGAACACGAGGAGAAAAAGGTATTTTCGTCATCGCTGCTGCTTCACGGAAGTCCTCATGACGCTCCGTCACATCGATACGAACAGGAGCGACAAGAATAGAAGTGGCCTGATGAAAATCGGGGTCTGGATACGTCACGGCACCCAGGCGTTTACAGCCGAGTCAGCCGGGAGCCTCTAAGATAACGAGCAGGGGACGATCATCCTCTTGAGCCGCAAGACTTGCTTCATTTAATCCCGGATACCATTCCATTGACCCACTCCTTTTTCGTTGCATCGATTCAAGAAGTGTCATTTTGGGATTATTGAGAGTCCAATTCAACCCGTCTCTATCGGGCTTGGGGCAGATGAGTGTCAGCAGCACCCCAGTGCTGTAGAAACTTTTCAAAGTGCGTTCTAGCACTTCCAAACTCTCCCAAATCCTGCTCAATAACACCCTGGCTGTAGAGAGATTCGATCATTTCGGCAACGGGCATCATGTGACGCCCTTCCGGTGTATCGATAAGTTTATGGACTAGAGAGCCTCAACACTAATTCTAACAGATTGACCTTCAATCTCGATCTCTCGCACATCGTCGACCCCACTCGTATCCAGCACGAGCTCTTCCGCAAGAATCTCAGACTTGAGGTGCTCAGAGTGCTCTTCAACAGCCTGAGCCAATTCTCCGGATACCTCGATGAACAATCGAATCCTCTGGGTATATCCGAGATCTAAATCTCTCCTGACACCTTGGACATGACTGATCACTTCGCGGACGAGACCTTCCCTGTGTAATTCTGGTGTCACCTCTGTCGACAAGACCACGACTGCGCCTTTTGTCTCGGCCGCACTCCAGCCCTCTTTCTGATGAACTCGAACATCCAGATCACCGGCTTCAAGAGTGACTTCCCTGTTACCTTCAATTGTCAGAGGGATCGACTTCCCTGCACTCGCAGATTCTACAATTGAAGCAGGATCTTCGTGTTGAGCCAATGCAGCAGCAACATGACGAGCATCTCCACCAAATCGGGGACCTATCGACTTAAAATTGGGCTTCACTTCATAAGAAACATACTCAGAGGCATCCTCAACAAAGTCGACAGACTTTACGTTTAACTCTTCAGCGATGAGATCTGCGTCTTGCTGTAAGGCAGGAACAAGCCCACGATCTGCGAGGATAATCCGCACGGATGGAAGTGGTTGGCGAACTCTCATCTTCTCTCGCGATCGGCAAGCTCGACCAAGAGAAGCAATCTCACGAATCATTGCCATTCGAGCACAAAGCTCAGGATTCAGGAAACGATCACTGACTGTCGGGTAATCACAAAGATGCACAGATTCAGGGAACTCATCGCCACGAGGACTGACAAGAGCGCCATAAAGGTGCTCTGTGATGAAGGGCACGAAGGGAGCGGCCAACATCGTTGTGGTCACTAGGCAATGATAAAGAGTCGCTTGGGCTGCGGCCTTGTCCGAGTTCATCCCTGAACTCCAGTAGCGATCCCTTCCTCTTCGAACGTACCAGTTCGACAATCCATCGACGAACTCGTTTAACGCTGTAGCGGCAGTAAGATTGTCGTGAGCATCTAGAGCAGTGCGCATAGAAGCGATCGTTGCATTCAACTCTGCAAGCACCCAACGATCCAGATCAGATAGATCCAAATCTACTCCGGGCTCTGCAACGAGATTCCCACTCGGCTGCCAATCATCAATGCGGGCATAGATGGCGAAGAAGGAATAAACATTCCAAAACCTTAACAGGAATTCTCGCTGTCCCTCTGTGATCGCCTGCTCCTGGAAACGAAGACTCGTCCAAGGGGCCTGCCCGGCATAGAAGAGCCAACGCATTGCGTCAGCACCCTCATTTTCAAAGATGTACTCGGGAGTCTTGTAGTTTTTCAGTGACTTGGACATCTTGGTGCCATCTTCACCCAGAAGATGGCCCAAAACTATGCAGGATTTAAAGGGCATGGGCCACTCAGCGAAAAGGTCTTCAGAGATTCGATCGTCCCCTTTTGCAGCTCCACGAGGCCCAAAGAGAATCGTCGATATCGACAATAGTGCGTAGAACCATCCTCGAGTTTGATCGATCGCTTCACTGATAAAATCTGCCGGGAACTGCCCTTCGAAACGATCGACCCCCTGATGAGGGAAGCCCCACTGAGCAAAAGGCATGCAGCCCGCATCGAACCAGCAATCAATAACGTCAGGAACTCGTCTCATACGGGCCCCTTCAGAGAAGGGCGAATCATATGTGACTTCGTCGATGTAGGGACGGTGTACTTTTAGATTATCGTCGAGTTCCGGATCAACCGCCTTGGCTTGATCGAAGACTTCATGCCCCGAGGCTCCCGTTTTACCCAGGAGTTCCTCGTAACTTTCCATCGCTTCCATCTGTCCCGTTTTCTCACAGACCCAGATCGGTAGAGGAGTCCCCCAAAACCTTTCTCTTGAAAGTGTCCAATCCACATTGGATTCCAGATACTTTCCGAATCTGCCTTCCTGAATATGATCAGGAAGCCAATTGATTTTTTTATTGTTCGCCAGCATGTCATCGACGAAATCTGTCGTACGAATAAACCAAGAATGACGAGGATATTGAATCAATGCATCCTGAGGTGCACGTGGACAAAATGGATAATCGTGTCGATACATTTCTTGGTGAACCAAGAGTTCACGGCTTTTCAATTCACGACAGATTTCCTTGTCGCACTCTTTAACCCAACGTCCTTGGAATGCTTCTCCAGCAGCCTCATTGAAAGTGCCATTGGGCTCGACCGCACACAAGAGCGGTATGACGCTATTGTCCTCAAAGCGAGCTCTCTCATTCATCAGAACTTCGTGGTCGATCTCTCCGAATGCAGGCGCCTGATGGACCACCCCAGTTCCGCTCTCCGTTGTGACAAAGTCAGCGGCGACGACTCTCCACATGATCGACTGCTCTCCCCCATCCTTGAGAGCTGAGCACTGATCACCATGCTTGGGGTAGTAATACTGATAGGGTGGTAGGTATCTGTTTCCAACGAGTTCACTGCCCGAGACTGTGGAGACGACCTCGAAATCACGCTTCCACTTTTCAGACAGCGATGCGATGAGATCTTCGGCGATGATCAGGACTTCCCCTGATTCCTTATCCTTGATCTCCGAGTATTTCACCTCTGGATGAACAGCTAGAAATTGGTTGGAAGGCAAGGTCCATGGTGTCGTGGTCCAAGCCACGAAGGACGTTCCATCCTTCGCGCCGGAATCATCGATACGAGGCATGCGAACAAAGACGCTCGGATCATCGACTTGTCGATATCCTTCCCCGACTTCTCCTGCAGAGAGTCCGGTTCCCCCTTGCGCCCACCACCAGACTATTTTTTCGCCTTGGTAGAGCAAGCCGCCCTCGAATAGCCTTTTTAATGCCCACCATACACTTTCAACAAAACTCTTGTGGTAGGTTGCGTATGCCTCATCCAGATCGACCCAAAAGCCGATATTGCGAGTCAGAGATTCCCACTCTTTGACATACTTAAAAACCGACTTCTGGCAACGCTTCACGAAGGGTTCGATGCCGTATTCTTCGATTTCATCTTTGGAGTGAATCCCCATGTCTTTACAGACTTCGATTTCGACAGGTAAACCATGTGTATCCCAGCCCGCTTTTCTTTCGCAAAGCCGGCCTCTCATCGTTTGGTACCTGGGAAACAGATCTTTCATGGCTCGGGTCAAGGCATGACCCGGATGGGGTAATCCATTTGCAGTAGGAGGTCCTTCGAAGAAGACATACTTCTCAGCGCCCTCGCGAGCCTTGAGAGATTTTTCATAGATGGATTGATCGTCCCAAAATTGTCGAACCTTGGATTCCAGTTCTGGAAATTTGGGGGAACTGACCGGTTCAGGAAACTCAAACCCGGTCTCATTCTGATCTGCTTTACTGGACATCCCGGTCCTCCCTTGATGCTCGCCACGAGCAACGCAAGGGAATGTTATCAGATCGTCACATGGGTCACACCCTGAACGGGCAATACCCTTTCAGGAGAAATTTACCCTGAAGATCTAGGGGCACCCGGTTGTGAGGCAATCGAGTCCATCGTCAGTGGGATCCGACCCGCAACCATCGACAACACTCGGGAAAGGCACGGGTAAGGCACCCGGAACGAAAAGACCTGAAAGCAGGAACACGGCATCCGCCACATTCACGCCGCCATCGTCATTCACGTCACCCGTATCTCTGCAGCCCAGAGGGGACGATCCTGGAACGAATAGACTTGAAAGTAGGAATACGGCATCCGCCACATTCACTCCCAAATCCAGATTACAGTCTCCTCGAATAAACTGGTCGCCTCCGGGTGGGCATGGGGTCGACAATGTGACGATCGCCAAACCGTTGATGTCGTGGTCGGCATTTCCTATCAAAGTGGCAATTCCAGAGGTATCCAAAAGATAAATCGATCGGGCCGCATCTCCGGCTACCCAGACAAATGCACCTTCATCTTCCCACCAAGTGATAGTTCTCACCGGTTCAGAAATCAGTTCCGGTGGGATGGTCACTGTCACGACATCGCAAGGATCTGCACCATTCGGATTGGGCGCTTGGAGTCGAGAATCAAAAGCTCCCCCACCTGAAGCACGATACAGCTGACCATTACCATCGATGCCAATCGACTCACCTGAATCAGCCACCGGGAAGTTGCACAGATCGATGGGGCCTCCGGTGAAAAGACTCAACTCACAATAATTAGCGGATCCATTCGCCAATGGATTCGTGATCGCTCGGATTTCGCCGGAAGGCAGAAAAGCAAGATCATTGAAATCCAACAACGTTGAACCGACTGGACTCACAAAAAGACCGACCGGATCGTAGTAAAAAAGAATGGGAGTCGCCGATGGCGGGTTTGGCGGCACCGTTCCGATGCCGAGCATGTAGAAAAGACCATTCACAGGATCTATTGCGAGGCCTCTGACACTATCCACTTCAAAAGAGGTGGATGACAATGACATCTCTATTTCCACTGTCATTGACGAAGCTTCTACGGTTCGCAAAAGATCGTCACCCTCTGAAACTGTGAGGAAGTAAGTCACATCACATTGAGGTTGACCGTTGGCCGTCAAGCAGAGACCAAACGAAGCCAAGAGCACGCACAAAAATACTTTTATGGAAGACATAAGATAGCCTCTTCTCCTCACGCGGTTCAGCACACATGGCTTCGATCTCCACTCAACGGGGATCGCCATGGCCTCGACCGGTGAAATTTAATTTTGTATTACTTTCGCAACACTTTCTTCAGTGACTTCTCTAGAGCTGAATAGTCTTGGAATCCTGGGCTCCTCGAAATCAAAACGCCCTTGCGATCAATAAAATAGACCGTCGGCATTCTCTTTAAATGATACTGCTGAAACCCGACTCCGTCGCCCTGAAGAAGCATTTTCTGCTGTAAACCCTCTTCGGAAACGTATTCACGGATCTTGATCGGACCGTCATTGTCCGCATTGACTCCAAGAACGACGACACCCTGCTGACGATACTCTTTCTGAATCCTGCTGAGGTGCGGAGACTCCGCACGACAGATACCTCACGAATATCCCCAGAATGCGAGCATGACGACTTTGCCGACATAGTCGGAAAGTTTGACCGGGTCACCGTCTAAATCTTCGAGAGTGAAGTCGGGAGCGGGCTTGCCCAGCATCTTTTTCGCACGTTCGTCGGGGTCGAGGGGTTGGGCTGCGAGTTCTCTCGCCTCCTTGAGCAAGCCAGCAATCTCTTTGACAACGGCACCCAGTGCACCCTTCTCATGAGTCTTACGCTCTTTCTTAAACATTTCCTCAGCAAGTTCTACAGCGGGAAGTGACATTCCTTTTCGTAGAACTCTGACAACAGGCTGTAGGAATTCGAAGCAGGATTCAATTTCATCCCCCTTCTCCTGTTCAAGAATTTCGACAGACGATCTCTTCAGGTGCAATTCTCTGCCAGGAGAAGCTTCACCTCCGCGAGTAAAACCACCGACCCAATGAGCCTCGATCAATGCGCCCTTCTCGTCATAAAGAAGTTCTTCTTCAAACGCAGTCAACTTTAGGGGCTTCTTCCCGCCACGAATCTCAACTTCCTTAGGCTTCAGCTGCCCCTTCAAAGAAAATCCTGTTTCCACTGATATATCTGACCTGACAACAGGAATGGTTCGACGAATTCCGATCGCGTTTCCATCGGCCCATCCTTCCCCTTCCTCTGCTTCCACCGCGGCGTGGATTGCCACCAGAGCCTGCATCACTCCTGGAGAAAGAGGATCGAAAAGTTCAGGACGGGGTTTACCTTTTCTTTGAATTCTCAGCGACCCAATGGGGAACCCCCCGGGGTAGTTTTCTGTCTCTTCATCAAAGGCTCGCCAAATCCAACGAACTCCCCCCGGAGCTGGAACTTGATAAATCGTGATGTCGTATCGGGTTTCGTCTTTACCTTTGACCTCCCGAACTTCCCAGACTGCAGAGGCCACCGGGTCGTCCGCAACAGAGACCGGCTGGGGTCGATTCCCCGAAGCCAATACTGATTCTGAGGAAAAGATTCCGCAGGGGCCGAGAATTGCCAGCATGAGAAAAACGGTACTTTGAAGTCTTCCCAAAAGGCCTGAAGAATAGCGGGAACTGGGTCGAATCATTCTTTTTTCCAATCGACGGCGTTTCGCGAGAGAAATGGAGCCCCGGAGTGAGCCTTTGAGGTGAATCTACCCCAAATAACGGCTTCTCAGGTCCATAAACCTAATCTCAATAGCCCCTCGTCGCAACCCAGCAACCCCTCTAGTTACAGTCCTGAGGGACGTCGTTACAGTCCTGAGGGACGGTTCAAACCGCATTCCAGCTGCCGTCCAGCGGCAAAAACCCGTATTACCCGGCCCCTGGCAACTTTAGGTGCTGGTCACAACGACAAATATGCCGTATTCTGGAGACAGTGCTCTAGTTTGTGAAAACCGTCTGGGGAAAAACGACGTGTATCCATTCGAGACTTCAGGTTCTCCTGAATTCGCGAGGGATTCTTAACTGGGGAACGTCTATCAGTATAGGTGGATATCTTTATCTATCTTTTCTCTGGTATGATCGTTTACTGAGAATTGTTTTTGACAGAACCATTGAAAGAAGGATCCATGTCCTTTCGTTCTCTTTTCATAATTCTGCTCCTCGTCTCTGGCTTGGTGAGCGGCAATACCCTTGTCACCCAAGCGGCAGATGATCTGCGCAAGCCACTGGATCTTCCCTCCGGTGGATCTTCCTCAGACGAAGAAGAAGAAGATGCTCCCGAATCCATCAACTTTTATGGGGGTGAATTCGAGGGGGATACATTTGTATTCTGCGTTCCCGCCTATGGGTTCTGTGGAGAAACAGATATCTTCGATAGTATCCGTCAAGAAGTCGGTTCAACATTAAACCAACTTTCAGGTGCTGTAGATTTCTCGGTTGTGGCTTACAACTCGCAGACATACATCTGGCGCCCTGACTGCTGCAGTGCCAATGCCGGCAACAAAGCATCGGCACAAGCATGGCTCGGCGGACTGGCTCCTATCGAAAATCACTGCCTTCTTGATGCCGCATTGGTCGCCATGGGCCTTGCTCAGCAAGCGCCAGGTTCACACAAGCAAGTCATCATTTGCGGTGCACGCGAACCTTACTGCAACGGTTCCAGTGGTGGTAACTACGCTGATCTTTGCCTTGATTCGATTTCAGCGGCAAACTTTGAGAATCTTCCGATTCACACGATCTACTTCACCAGTTCTTTCTACTCGGGTGAAGAATCCTTCTACGTGAATCTCTCCGCCATGAATGGTGGAAACTTCCGTCAGGTCGATTACTAAACCCTGACAGATTTCAAATAAAAGAACTCCGGTGGCTCAACAGCCACCGGAGTTCTTTTTTTTTGGGGGGAGGGAAGCGAGAACACTTTGGGAATCCTCAATGCGAGTGCCCCACTGCTCGTCTCTCCCTATCGTCGCTACCTGCTCGTCTCTCCCTATCGTCGCTACCTGCTCGTCTCTCCCCTATCGTCGCATGCGGCCGTCTCTTGCAGACGTCGACATTCCCTCATGAATCATTCCCGCCGCTCCTGAATGGACGCTCAGCGTATCTTCAGAACCAACACGATCAGGATAGGTCCGAGAACAGCCTGTATGAGTACGAGGCGAATCAAGACTTGAGTCGGAGACCAATGAAGGTTCTTAAGGCAATGATCGTGAAGCGGGCATGTCACCTTGATGAAATTCCTCCAACTGAACAGCTTGATCAAGGTGATCTTGACCAATCCAGTCCCTCCGTTGGCAAGAATCAAAGGAGCGACAACCAAGATCAAGGCGGGGTTCCCTGTCGCGAGAACAAAGATCCCCAACAACAGTCCCAGAGATCGAGATCCCGCATCTCCCATCAATAAAGATGATGGGTGAGCATTGAACCAAAGATAGGAAGCCAATGTTCCTAGAGTGACAGAGACCACGACAGCCCAGTTGGCGGCCATCTCATAAAATGGGACGAGTAAGTAACGGGAAGCTTCAACATGCCCGACAACACCGTATAGAACTCCTCCCAAAGGAAGGAATGCGATCGCCAAGAGGCTTCCGGATAATCCATCGACCCCATCGGAACAATTTGTCGTGTTGATCGCCAACCACAATAAAAATGTCGCGCCTATGAAATAGAACCACTTTGGAATCATAATGGGGGCTAACATTCCCATAGTGCCATCGAGAGCCGCCTCCATTCCCATCTTGGGCGCGTAGATAGGCCACCAGATTTCGATATTTGACTGCCCCCTCAGCATTGCCCAAGAAACGACAGCGCAAATCACAAAATCGAGGAGTCCTTTACGAAATCGTCCCCACGAATTTTCGCTTCGATCATCGAGGAAACCGGCCAGCATGGCGCAGAGCACCGCGATCAAGATCACACCACGGTACGGATCCCAGGGAACCACTAACAAACAGACCAGAAGCAGGACTGGAATGAAGAGCACGCCGGCACCTGTCGGTTTTCCGACAGACTTTTGACCTTCTGCTGCGTGTTCACGCCCTCGATCTGTCGGCAAAAACTGTTTCTTAGTTCTCAATATCCAAAATGTACCCAGTGCAGAGAGGAGCCCTCCTATTGAACAAAGGACAAGATGTGAATTGAGAAGGCGTAAAGGCCCCCAGAGATGTTGATAATTTTCACCCAGCCAGTAAAGCACGCATTTCCCCCGTCAGGCCCGGGAGAGCCGAATGGCAACCATCTTGGAAAGATGGCATGACCCTGGCGTACGAGCGTCCCCCCGAGTGCGCACAGGATAGCGTTCCAGAGGTAAAACTGAAAGTGTAGATTTTGACACTGGTTCAGCGGGCCGGGACTGTATCGGTTGGCCGGGACTGTATCGGTTGAGCGAGACTGTCACTGCTGGTCGGAGTCGAGCTGAAGTCTGCGATCCGAATCCGGGATTATCTTCCCCCGGTACTCGAATCTTCTTTACTGGAACCGCCCTCAGATCCTTTTTCAGGTTTGCCGGATCCGGCTCGCCGAGCAGCTTTAATCTCTTCACGGCGCTGATCTTCCACCTTACGTGTACGGATCGCACTCCCATAGGGGCGCTGAAATGAATCCCCGAGTTCCTCATTCGCCACGATTTTCTTCAGCGCTTCATCGAGGAGCAATTTTCGGTTCAAGTTCCGTCCCCAAATATCATCATCGATAGCGCCGTGATAAACAATCTTGCCCTTGTGAACAACAACGTATGTAGGACTCACACTCACCCCGATGGATTCGGCGAGCTTGGCATCCGGATCGAGAAGAAACTCTTGGGAAACGGAGTACTTCTCTTTCCAGTCGATAAAACGCTGGGGGTGACAAAAGAAGGTGGAGTCGATCGTATACCACGGGACTCCCTGCGTCTCCCAACGACGAATCATCGGTTGAACTCGTTTTTGGATATAAAGTCTTTGGAAAAAGCGACAACTCGGTACAGCGAACTCCAAAATCAATGTCTTGTCCTTGAAGTCACTCAATCTGACGATTTCGCCCTCAATATTTTTGACCTCAACATCTGGAAAATCCATACCGAGGGTGCGAATCGGATCGAATGCCTTCGGCACTGGGGCAGAAGGCTCTTTCTCGTCCTCAACCACAATTTTCTTTTCGGAACTTTGTGGAGATTTCTGAGCCAAATCTTGCGCATCCTGTGAACTGGAAACACCACTCACAAGCAAAGCGATAATTGTCACCAGAAGAACAACGTAATGCATGATCCAACCCCTAAAACTTCACAGTATTCCTACGACTGAATCCTAGAATGAGATTTATCACGAAACCTCATTCCGGTTACCACAATAGAATACCATCTTGGCCCTAGAATCGCAGGGATCCGGAAATCCGGCTCGATTACGAATCAACCGCTCATTATGGTACTATTCTGCGGAAAAGCCCTACTGCACGGATTCTAAAGGCTGGGTGACAGAATATCCTGAAGGATCAACCCGGCGAGAAACCCACACAACCTCGCTGGACGGACTGAAATAGCGATAGAAAAGGACCGAGTGTCATGCATCACACTGATATCTCTTCTACTGATACTAATATTTCTGGTGCTCACAACCGCACGCCCCAAGAAGGTGTGGGTGAGCGTTCAGGAATCTCCATCTTGATGGTTCTGCTGCTGGTATTGGGAACCGTCTCTCCCCCACTCATGGCACAAGATGAAGTTTCAGTCCCTCCGACGACTCCAGTTTCAAAGTCACCCACCGAAACAGATCAAAAGGCAGCCGAGCTCGCTCAAATGGTCGCGGAAAAATTGGCCTTGATTCCTGACCCGAGAACACTCAAGCGTGAAGACCTCCCTGCGGTTTTTCTTATTCTTGATGATGGTATCGATGCGGGACGTCGCTTTGTTCGGGAATACCCCGACAGTGAACTCTTACCAAAGGTATGCATCGATCTGAGTCGACTATTGATTCTAAATGTGGATCGCCACATCGGTCTCCTGGCTCAGGCTTCTAAAGAGTCCGGTGCACCGATGACCGCGACTCAACGCTTTGAAGAACAGACTTTCTATCTCTCCGAAGTCCTCCAACTCGCACGAACAGCCCTTTCAGGAAATCTACCACCCTCTCAAATCTGTCGTGCAGAAATCGCGCTGGGTGATGCACTCCTCAAATCAAGGGCGCCAGCAGAAGCGGCAAAAGCATTTAGCCGTGCACTGCTTCTCGATCTTTCTGCTGTGGATGGGAACGAACTACGGATTAGAGAAGTCGAAGCACTCGAATTGGCTGGAGAATACCCTGCGATGCTCAAGTCCGGACTGGGCATACTCGAAGATCATTCCGAGACCGCTTTTCTTCCCCACGTCGTGTACTTCACACATAAAGCCTGCCGACACCTTGGAAAGCTAAGTACAGGTCGTGATTTATGGAGAACTTGGGGGCCAGTTCTTGATGCTGGTAAGACCGCAGGTGCAAAAATAAAACTCCCAGGAGTGGAGCAAGCCTTTACGGTTCCTGAAGGCAAAGAGAATGACTTCGCGATGATGGCAGACCGGGCAGGGTTTTATGAAGGCTTTTATCAGCTCGCCCTAGGTGAAAAAGAATCGGCTCTCCAAGCACTACTCGCATTTAATGACTCGATTTATGAACGCATCAATAGCGGTGATACCTTGTCGATGCCTACGAAAACATACTTCGAGTTCCAGTCGATTCCTATGTCCCAGAGAATCGATGTTCTTCATGGAAAGAAAGCACCTTCTCTTGATGGTGTAACTTGGATTCAGGACAACCCTCTCTCTGCGGATTCAAAACTAGAGTTACGTATTTTCTGCGATAGCAGTCGTGGAAATAATCGTCAGGGTCGATTTCTTGACATCGTCAAGAAATTGGAAGCGGAGTTTTCTTCTCAAGGCTTATCTGTAGTTTGGATCAGCGGAGTTCTCAGGGAAGAAAGAGGACCGGTTGAAAGTGCAGCCATGATGAAAATTGCCCAGAGCAAAAACCTTGGGTGGAAAATCGGAGTGCAGGCCGGTCAAGATAAAGGCGTCCTTGATCGTCATTTGGTTTCTCATGGCGGAACCATTTTATTCCTCCTCGATGCAGAGAAAAAAATTAGGTGGGAAGTCATTGATCCCATGTTCTGGGATGAAGGTCTTTACAGAACTATTATTCGGAGACTCCTTGCCTCAGGATCCTGAAAACTCTGATGAGGTCACACGGCCCTACGACCGTCTCGTGCTCGTTTGTGTGAAGGGCAAAAGTTGCCCGCTTCAAGGAGCCGAGAATACATGTTCTCAATTGCGTGAAGAAATCTTCCAAAAAGGTCTCACTCACCGCATCAGGGTCGTCAAATCTGGCTGCCTTGCCCAATGTGGTCACGGTCCTGTGGTCGCCGTTGAGCCGGATGGGTCGTGGTTTTCCGAGATCACAGAAGAGAAGGTGCCCTCCCTCGCCCGCTGGCTACTCGGCGAGGCAGAATTACCTCGAGAATTGCTCTTTAGCCCTCCACAACGCGGTAAAAACATACTTCCTGTGAAAGATTGGCCGATCCCACCCGAGGTCGATTCTGAGTCCTGAGGGCCTTTTTCAGCCCCGATCTGCGCCTCAACCCTCTCGGGGGTTCCAAAAGAGACTCTGGAATCCTGCCGTTTCCTTCCAGAATCTATCCACACAGAGGATCCACGACGATATCCTTGGCGTCTGTAAGCATGGACCCGAGAGTAGATAACGATCGGGCATCCTCCAAAAACACCGGGATAGATCCCGAGGAGAAGGCAGATGAGTCAAGACATTACGCAGATGCGAAACATCGGCATCAGCGCTCACATCGATAGTGGAAAGACGACCCTCACCGAGAGGATCCTCTTCTATACCAATAGAATTCACTCCATTCACGAAGTTCGTGGCAAGGACGGCGTCGGGGCAACCATGGACTCCATGGAACTCGAACGGGAACGTGGCATCACGATCCAGTCCGCAGCGACTTACCTAGAGTGGAAAGAAAAGCATATCAATATCATTGATACGCCAGGACACGTCGACTTCACCGTCGAAGTGGAGAGAGCTCTGCGCGTTCTCGATGGTGCTATTCTTGTTCTATGCTCCGTCTCTGGTGTTCAGAGTCAGTCCATTACGGTCGATCGTCAGATGAGACGGTACAACGTTCCGAGACTCGCATTCGTGAACAAATGTGACCGAACCGGAGCAGACCCTCTCAGGGTGTGTGATCAACTGCGCGAAAAACTGCGCCTGAACTCCGTCATGTTCCAACTTCCTATCGGACTGGAAAATGACCACGTTGGAGTCGTAGATTTGATCACCATGAAGGCGATCTACTTCGATGGCGATAGTGGAGAAAATCTTCGCTACGAAGACATTCCAGCAGAAATGATGGAAGAAGCTGAAGAGCGTCGAGAAACAATGCTCGATGCGATCTCCATGTTCTCCGACGAGCTCACTGAAGCAATGTTGGACGAAAAGGTCACTGAAGAGTTGATCATGGAAGCCACGCGCAATGGAGTCATATCACGTGAGCTCTGCCCGGTATTCTGTGGATCAGCCTACAAGAACAAGGGCGTGCAGCCATTGATGGACGCCGTTCTTGCGTTCCTGCCCAGCCCCACTGACATCCCCAACTACGCCATTGACCCGGAAAACGAAGAAGAGCGTCATCTTGTCACCAACGACGACTCGGACCCTCTGCTGAGTTATGCCTTTAAACTGGAAGATGGGGCATACGGTCAGTTGACGTACGTCCGTATCTACCAAGGGAAACTGGTAAAGGGCGATTTCATTCACAACGCCAGGACAGAGAAAAAAGTCAAGGTCGGCAGAATCGTCCGAATGCACTCGGATAACATGGACGACATCGACGAAGCAGGCTCCGGTGATATTGTGGCACTGTTCGGTATCGACTGTGCTTCGGGAGACACCTTCCGTTCTAACAACACCAATCTCGTCCTCGATTCGATGCATGTTCCCGAGCCTGTGATTCACCTCGCCATCAAGCCTGTTGATAGAAAAGCTTCTGACAACATGTCGAAGGCTCTTCAGAGATTCACTAAAGAAGATCCCACCTTCAGGGTTCGCTTTGACGCTGTCAGTAGCGAAACCATCGTTTCAGGAATGGGAGAACTTCACCTTGAGGTTTACATCGAACGCATGAAGCGTGAGTTCAAAGCCGAAGTCGAAGTTGGAGCACCTCAGGTCGCCTTCCGTGAGAGAATTACTCAAGTCACTGATTACGACTACACTCACAAGAAGCAGACCGGTGGATCTGGACAGTTTGGTCGCATCATTGGAACAGTAGGACCGAATGAAAATGGTGCCTTCGAGTTCGAGAGCAAGGTCACTGGAGGAAACGTTCCCAGAGAATACATTCCTTCCGTCGAAAAAGGTTTTGCTGCCAGTATTGTCAAGGGTCAGTTGATCGGTGCACCTGTCGATGGCCTGAGTGTCATCCTCAGCGACGGTAACTATCACCAAGTGGACTCCTCTGACATGGCATTCCAAGCCGCCGCCAAAGGTTGCTTCAGAGAGTACTACATGAAAGCGAAGCCTGAGGTGCTCGAGCCCCTCATGAAAGTAGAACTCGAAGGTCCGAGTGAATTCCAAGGAGATATGATTGGAACCCTCAACCAACGTCGAGGAATTCTGACCGACACCTTCGACGATGACGGATTTGTTCGCATCGAGGCGGATGTCCCCCTGGCAGAGATGTTTGGATACTCAACGATCCTAAGATCGGCCACACAGGGTAAGGCAGAATTCACAATGGAGTTCGCTCGCTACTCTCCTGCTCCACGAGACGTTCAGGAAGAACTGATCGCCAAGTACAAGCAGGAGCTTGAAGATAAGAAGTAGACTTCTTCAGTAATATCCCGATCTCAGGATCAGGATTCTTAAAAAAACGCCCGGAAGACCACTTTGGCCTTCCGGGCGTTTTCTCATCCACTCAAAATCAGGAACGGAGTGACAGAACATAAATTAGGAACGGACAAACCCTTCAACGGTTCTTTTTGCTCCCTGCAGAGCAATCCTCTGCGAATAAAGATCGAGCGCACGGAGTCCACCGAGTTCCGCTCCTCCACCCGCACGACCGGGTCCCCCATGAAGGGAAGAAGGCAATGCAAGACCTGATCCGGGAGCTTGGCTGGCCATTCTCTCTGAGGCGAGATAGAAGCGACCGCTATATGACCCTCCTTTTTGGAGGAAATCATGAGTCCACTCTTCTGAGTCACTATAGAGGGAAGTGACGAGTGTCCCGGCCCCCAGACTGTTCAGGCAGGCTGCAGTCGCTGAGGTTCCGTCGTAGCGACACAGAGTAGAAACTGGACCGAACACCTCAAGCTCATGGATAACGCCGGCTCCACCCGTCTCACGGGCCTCAAAGAGAGTAGGAGCCACGAAGTATCCTTTACCCTCGGGAGCCCCCACACCCTCACAACGCTTGCCCGTGCCATGAATCATGTCGGCGACTTCGGACAATTTCGAAATCCCCTCCAAGACACTCTCTAATTGGTCTTGAGTCGCGAGTGGGCCCATGTTGACAGAATCATCCGTCGGACTCCCAGTGACTCTTGTCTGAAGTTCCTCGATCAAAGATTCCACAACGGCATCGCGGGATTCTTCGGGTATGAAAATCCGGCGGACAGCCGTGCATTTTTGTCCACTCTTCTGGGTGACTTCTTTAGCAACCTCACGAACAAAAAGATTCCAAGTCTCTGACCCCGGCTCCACGTCACTGGCGAGAACAGCAGCATTAAGACTATCTGCCTCAATATTCACAGACACAGAACGGGCCAGAAGATTGGGATGTGAACGAATCTTCAAAGCAGTATCAGCAGAGCCTGTAAAGGCGACGACATCCTGCTCATTGAGGTGATCAAAAAGATCTCCGACGGAGCCGCTGATCAAACTCAAGACTCCATCGGGCAAGACTCCGGAATCAACGATGGCTTCAATGCATCGTTCAGTCACAAGACAAGTGCTAGAAGCAGGCTTCGTGATCACTGGCATACCTGCGAGGATCGCAGCCGCTGCCTTTTCGGCGAAACCCCATGCCGGAAAATTGAATGCATTGATATGCACAGCAACTCCAACGCGAGGCACCCTGGCATGACGTCCCCAGAAAACGGATGAACGACCCAGTTGTTCACCTTCTCCATCTTCAAGAATAGAGCTGTCACCCATCTCTTGGCCTAAGGATCCATAGTGGTATAGCGTTCCAGAAGCTCCATCGATGTCGAACTTAGAATCTTTGCGTGTCGTTCCACATGATGTCATGGAGAGCTCGAGCAGTTCATCTCTGATCGAGTGGATAGCCTTGGACATACCGATGAGCAATTCACCTCTGCTGGCATGGGAAAGTTCCCTGAGTGCGGCTCCACCTTTCACTCGGGCATGTTGAACAGCTTCTCCCATGTTCAAGCCGGAGCTGCTCACTGAGGCAATCACCTCTTCAGTCGTAGGATTCCGGAGTTCAACTCCGGATCCTTCTTTCGCCTGAAACCAATTTCCTCCAACATGACTTCTCGGGATCTTCATCCACGACCTCCAGACTTCCTGATCAGGATAGTTCAATTTCTGAATGCATTAGAAACAGTGACGAGGTCTGTTTCCAGCCGTCCGAAGAAGTATGCATCGGGAACTCGTAATTTCTCCCACAAAAGCGTTCAGGAAGGAACACAGAGAAGATATTGCTTTGATATGAGCGGACCCCACTTAGGGAAGACACGGGTCCAGATCGTCCTCAGAAGGATCTAGTCCATATCCGGGATAGGGATATGGAATCGTCTCCCCTGCCGAAAATAGGTAGGAAAGACTGTAGATGGCGTCTCCTATATTCAAGATCCCATCATCATTTGTGTCGGCCGCGTCTGGGCAGACGGATGGTTCTCCACCCACAAACAGATAATCCAACATGAAAATGGCATCCGCAATATTTACGGATTGGTCATACGTCGCATCACCCCGAATAAACAGAAACTGGGGCTGTTCAGAAATCAGCACAGTCCCATTGATAAAGTAGGGCTCTAAAGCGAGCCCACCCTCAATGGCGTAAATCGTATTGATGGGTGGAAACCCGATACCATTGGCAAATCGTAGTTCAGTCGAACTACCGAGTGGATGCCCCATCTCGACAGAATAATTCAAGGTGCACAGAGTGTGATTGATGCCTGGGTCAACGGTACGACCATCAAAAGGAGGCAGAGTGTCGAAGATCACAGCAAGGTATAGATCGGAGTTCTCAGCATCTTCAAAGATGTTTGAAATAATAAACTCAGGATTCAATTGTGCTGCTTGAGTTCCGTAAATCGAGATCTCAGTCATTTGAATATAGGTGGAGTCGTATTTGACACCGATTTGATATCCCTGCAATGGATCTGTGTGAGTACCCAACACAGGATGAATCACGGGTTGCCCACCAAAGACCGCAATATCTTCGAACTTCATGTAATTTTCAGGAGCAGTAACAGTGACGGGTACGGGCTGTTGATGGATATCGACTCCGCCCGGCCCTGTGACCTGTAGGCTGACCCAGAATTGCCCAGGCTCGAGATAGGTATGAGAACCCGAAGACTCAGTACTTGTCGAACCATCTCCAAAATCCCAAAGGTACTCTAGGATTAATCCTTCACTGTAACTCTCGAAAAAGATCTCGTGATCAGCGACGCCATCGTCTTCAGTTGAAAGGCTAAAGATGGCTTCAGGCAACGGTGTGTTATGCCTGTAGTGGACAGATCCGTTCGAATGAGACACCGCCAAGTGAGTAATCCCCCAGGCATCAAGACTGATGCTCACGGACTCAGGAATTCCGCTCGGATTTTCTTCGATCTCACTCGTCGTCAATAGGCCATTTTCCTTGGTACACACATGTACCTGCTGATCCTGCAACCAAGCAGCCACCCATTTATCTTCTGAGATGGTGTCGATATTCAGATCGGAAATTATCCCACCCGGGGATCTCAAACTGGCTTCTGAAGTCACCGAAACCAAATTGAGGTCACCGGTGATGGTATGCAGAGTTGTTCCTTCAAAAGCAACCACGTGAACAGTCCCGTCTGGAAGAACGGAAACTTTCCATTCATCTGGAACGAACTGAAAATCGTAAAGTAATTGTTCCGCACCGAAGGAAACTGAATCCAAAAATCGGAATCGGAGTAAGCTACCCTCACTCCAAAACAAGACTCCAACTCCATCGTTTAACGAAGCGACTTCGCTGGAGGATCCATTACCGGCGAGAACAGGTGCAAACGAACTGACACGTAAAATCACCTGTGGGCCTACCGGAGTATCTTCTATCCATGTTGCCAAACAGTTACCGTCCTGAAGCACAGACACTTTCGGTTGGGTAGCAGGATTAGCACCTGAACTATAGAGAACAGGATCGTTGAATCCTGCCGCAACACTCTGGCTCAGGAAGATCGCACTTTGTCCTCCTGGAAGCGGAGCATCATACAGAAGGTGCATTCCCGCGAGCGCACCCTGTTTGTGATCGACATGCCCCACTCCGGAGAATCCGGTGATCACCGGAACCATTGGAGCGAATCCGAGGAGAGAGCCGCCGAAGAAGATATTCTCATTGTTATGAGCCGTAAGGGTGACGTAGGCAGGAATACAGTCGGGACAAGATTTATCGGCCTCTAAGACCACATCGACCAACTGAACACCGGGTGGAGTCACTTCCACGCCAGGAAGAAACTGTGCCGACAGATCAGTACCGCACATGAACAGGATCATCAGCACCAAGGGTAACTGGCACTGCAATTGACCCCACCGAGCCCAGACCCCGTGGAGAGCTTTATGAGAAGTCCTATGATTCAAAGGGGGCAGTTGGCCACCTGTCATACTTCTGGACAAAGGTTTCTCCTGTTCCGAACTCGCTGAAAGAGGTTCAAAGATCCCCCATCAGGAAGACCGAATTCACAGACATGAAGAAGATCGGGCCTAGAACTTCTGAACAAGTTCACCCATAAATAGTCTGTAAATTTTTTCCTGTTAGAGATTTTTTAAGCCTACGAAACACACCTCATTGCAGTTTTTCAAGCCCAGAAATCGGATAGAAAAATAAATGTATCCGAGATCTTTACTGCACCTCTATTTGACCATCTCAGAGCGATATATGAAAGGCGGTAGTTTTCCGTGAATTTTGGCGGGAGCAGGCTCAGCAGTCATAATAATGGCCATTCCCCTCGAGAGCTTCAACAGGCGAGATCTCTCCCCTAGTGAGACCTGGCATGATCGTGCAAGGACTCCTGAACAGTCAGGGCGCCAAAGATCAGTATCGAGCAAATTATTCCGGCTATCGGGAACATGATCTCGGAGGTTTTCTCATGGCTAAGAATTCGGTTCTGAGAATTGCCCATCACCGTATCTGGTGACGAAGAGGTCGAGAGATCCGTTGAGAGATGGGCAAAAATCCAGAGGCACAGTGATAACACTGCAGGAATAGCGGCTATTCTTAGCTTTGTGGTGTGAGGCATTTGGTACTCCGACAAGTGGATTCCCCATCTTACTGGCCGAACAGGTTCTTGCGTGAAAGAATCTCATCCGGATAGGGTCCACTCCTCTATACTCTCCCAGCAGAGGAGAGCATTCGCCCTGACACGAGGATTGCAAATAAGTGCATGGAGGCACATTGTCCCACAGAGAAATCTCCAGAAATGCAACCCGCGCAGTCCGCGTTGGTGACCGGACCATCGGAGCGGGAAATCCGATTCTGGTGCAAAGTATGTGCGCGACCCACACCACCGACCTTGAAGCCACCTGCCGGCAGATCGATGCCCTCTCCGCCGCGGGTGCAGGGATCGTGAGACTTGCCGTGGATTCACGCAAGGATGCGGAAGCTGCGATTCGAATCACTGATCAAGTACAGGCAAACATCTGCATCGACCTACAGGAAAACTGGCGACTCGCTGAAACTCTCGCTCCTCATGTGGACAAAATCCGTTACAACCCCGGGCATCTTCATCACCATGAGAAGAAGGTTCCTTGGAAAGAAAAAGTTCAACGGATCGTAGACTGGGCAGTGAAATCAGACATTGCTCTGAGGGTCGGAGTGAATTGTGGCTCAGTAGATCCCCTTCAGAAGGAAAAGTGGCCTGCAGATGATGCGATCTCTCCACTGGTCGCGAGTGCACTCGAACACTCCGAGTTCCTCGACTCGATCGGCTTTGAACGCTATGTCGTGTCGCTCAAGGATTCCGATCCAAACACTGTGATTGAAGCCAACCGCCGATTTGCAGAACAGCGTCCTGAAGTGCCTGTTCATTTGGGAGTCACCGAAGCAGGTCTCCCCCCCGATGGGATCATCAAAACTCGGGTCGCCTTTGAGCAACTCATCTCAAAAGGGATTGGGGACACTCTTCGCGTATCTCTGACACTTCCCAATGACGAGAAGCATCAGGAAATCACAGAGGGACAGAAGATTATCGACGATGTCTTTGCCGGCCGTGTGCGTAGTGTTGTCCACTACGCATCGAAAGGCCCTAATATCATCTCGTGCCCTTCATGCTCGAGGGTTGAGAATGGCGACTTTGTGAAGCTCGCCCAACAAGTGAAGCACCTCTCCAAAGAATACCAGGAGCACTCCCTGACCATCGCTGTCATGGGTTGCCGGGTCAACGGCCCTGGAGAAACCGACGATGCAGACCTCGGGCTCTGGTGTGCCCCCAGCTTCGTCAATCTCAAGCGGGGAGAGGAATCACTCGGAGCCTATCCTTACGATGAGATCCTCGAAAAATTGAAGCAAGAAATTGAAAGCCTGATCCAGAGTCGGCCGACGACACCCTGAGCTTTGTCCTTCAGGGTGAACAACCGGTGTTGCAGCAGAGCTCTCCAGATGTCGGATCTACCCCACAGACGCTGGGTGCCGGCGGTGGAGCTCCTGCGGAGAAGAGTGTCGAGAGGAGTGCGATCGGATCGGCGATGTTGAGGACTTCGTCATCATTCACATCTCCGGCATTTGCACAGTTGAGGACATCTCCTGCAAAAAGAAATCCCAACAGAGCAATCGGATCGGCGACGTCGATCACCCCATCGGCGTTGGAATCTCCGCGGACGAAACGACCCTTCACCCACCCTTCCGGAAACTGGATCACGCTGACGGTGTTGCCCGATTGCGCGCCATAACCGAGGTTGGCAGCGTAGATCTTGTCCCCGGCAGGACTCGCGGCGATTCCAAAGGTGTAATCCCCTCCGACAGGAATGATCCTTTCGATGGCATCGATCATCGGCGGGGAGTTGGGATCTCCGACGAGGTTGAAATCAGGAAGGCGCACGATCGCCACATTGCCGAGTCCGGCACCCAACTCTCCTGCGCCAGTATTGGGGTGCCGACTGAACCCCCAATTGGTGACGGCAAGGTAGGGAGTGTTCGGAATGAGGACCATCTCTTCCGGTCCGGTTCCGATCCGTAGTTTTGCGACCACCTCGCGGGATTGGCGATGGATGACCGAGGCATGGTCGAGGGATCGATCAAATCCAAAGTTGCCCACCAACAAGTGTTGTCCATTTTCGGTCAGTGCCAGGGCCTGCGGAAACTCATCTACAGCAATCGAGGTCGCGACGAGGGTGTCCACCGTGATTTCCCACACCCTGACCCCCGTGGGATCGGAAACGTAAACCCGATCCCCTTCCGGAGCGGCAATCATCTCACGGGGAGCACCCAATCCCCCGACATCGCCCATCACCTGATGTCCCGGAATCGACCACCGGGTCACCCGGCCATCTCCAGCAGTGGCCACAAACAGGGATTGCCCATCCGGCGTAATCGCTAGCCCCAGCGGGTTCACGCCCAGCGCAGGAAACGAATCGATCAGATCAAGGGTCACCGGGTCGATGCAGTCGATCCGGTCCGCCAAGAAATTGACGATGTAGAGCCGAGTCCCATCCGGAGTGAGTGCAAGACGATAGGGACCCGAGGAAACCGGGATCGTGGCCTCCACCTCATCGGTGGTGATATCGATCACGGAAAGGGAGCTCCCACCGCCTGCAGCACTGAAGTTGGTGACGAAGAGTCGACCGGTTCCCTCGTGCAGGGCAAGCCCGATGGGACCGGTTCCAACCTCGATGAGGCTGTTGAGTTCGGAGGGATGATCCGGTGCACACGTCTCTCGCACGAGCAGGGAATACTCTCCTGATTCTCCACTGACGTGACCGTCGATGACGATGGTGACCGTTTCACCTGCGGCCACGAAGGCAGCCGCGATACGCGCTCGTGTCGCATCGATTCCGCAACCATCATCATTACAGGCTCTGACATCGGCATTGGTGGGCTCTGTCGAAATGGACGGGCATGGGCCGCTGATCAACGTGATCTCAGTGTCAAAATCACTGCCACAACTGTCGATCTCAATCCACATGTCCTGTGTCGCGGTATAGCGATAGAAGTGTTCAGGTGCGCCAGCAAACACGAACTGGCACTGATGCTCGAAACGGGAGGCTCCAGTCGTGATTCCATCTGCCTGAAAAGGCAGTGCAGAAATGACAAAAGCCTGTTCACACTCCTCGCCGGGCCCCGGTGGAGGAACGGCTGTCATCGTCCCCACCACTTCACCGGAGTCGCTGATTCCGTAACCATCAAAAATCACGAAGTACTCGATCCCCTCCGTCACCATGAAAGACAGGCGGGATCGCCAACCGTTCTCACCACAGGCATCGTCGCTACAACCCATCGCGGTACCAGACCCTGCAGTTCCATTCTGTGATCCCGCCAGCGGGCAATTCCCCTCGTAGACGTAGACCTTGGTATCAAAATTGGAATCACACAGATCGATACGAATCTCGCCTGTCTCTGTGGCGACGAATCGGCGGACCACATCGGGGGCACCGACCACGTCATAAGGACAGGCTTCGTTGTAGTCGTCGACAGCGCCGATGGTCGAAACGGTGCCACTCCACGGGATCGAAATCATCTCTGCCTGCTCGCAAAGATCCGAGGGGGCCCTCTCAGCGATGCTCAGGTCATAACTTCCGCAGTCGGCCGCTCCATAACCGTCGACCACCAGGAAATAATCTACTCCCGCCAACAGATCAATATCGACCAACTGAGAGCGCCAACCGTTCACTCCACAGGCATCATCATTACACGCCTCGTGTATTCCGGAGTTTGAAACCGACGGGCAACTGCCTGCGTACAGGTAAACCTTCGTGTCGAAGTCGGAAGAGCAGAGATCGATAGTGACGGTGATATCCCTATCGGGCGTGTAGCGGTAAACGACATCGCGTCCACCCGTCGGAGTAAACGGGCAGCTTTCGTTGTAGTCATCCCATGCGCCGCAGGTATTACCGGTATCAAAGAAGGGCATCGCACCGATCACAGTTGCCGATGCACAATCTTCTCCAGCGACACCCTGGGCAGAGAGCGCACCAGGATCCCAAACAAACATCAGGAGTAGAGCTGCAAAGCGATAGAAACCGATGTGCCCTCCAGCAACGGAAAAACGGGTCTGATCCCCCGGCGTTGATTCAAAAAAGGCTCCCGTGACCCTCAAGGGTCACGGGAGTCTCCATGTCATGTCAAAGTAGCTCGAACCTGCTCAGCCTGATCAAGGGCACTGCGGGAACGCATCACAACTCAGAGCACTGCCATTCGGATCCACACCACAGGCAGGGAACGGCGCGGGAGGCTGTGCTCCACCTGCGAACAGGTAGGAGAGCAAACTCACCGTGTCTGCTATGTTTGTCGCATCGTCATCATTGACGTCGACAGAAGCCACACAGCCCGGTGCTCCACTGCTGAAGAGGTAATCCAGAGAGGCTACCGCGTCGCTGATATCATGGGCGCCATCGCCATTGATATCTCCGCGGACCCATTCCTGAACAGCACACTCGTCAGGTTCACCATTCGAGTCATTGTCAGTACTGGTTCCTGAAGAAATATCACAACTGTCGAGAACTCCGTTGGTATTGCAGTCGAATGCGCTACCACTTGCGAGATCACAACTGTCGAGCGTTCCACTCACGTCACAATCCTGTGTCGGATCAGCTGAAATCTGACAACTATCCGGAGTAGAGTTTCCGTCGCAATCCTGCTCGACTCCGCCGGCCAGATCACAAACGTCTAACGCACCGTTCAGATTACAATCGACAGCTGGATTAGAACTGATCTGACAGGAATCCAACTGACCGTTGAAATCACAGTCGGCAGCTCCGGCCGCAAGATCGCAACTGTCGAGCTGTCCATTAATGTCGCAGTCCAGACCCGCAGTCTGATCAGTGTCACATGCATTCAGGATTCCGTCACCGTCGATGTCATCGTCACAATCGTCGATAGTTCCATCCAAGTCGGTATCCAGCTCACAGGCATCGAGGTTTCCATCGAAGTCACAGTCCGCAGCCCCGGAAGCCAATTCGCAAAGATCTGGAAGTCCATTGGCGTTGCAATCAGCAACGGATCCGTTCGCAGTACTGCATTCATCTGGAATGTTATCCAGATCACAGTCGAGACTGGTTCCATTCGCAATATCGTCGGCGTCGATAACACCGTTGCCATTGCAATCAGCGACTCCAGAGCAATCGACATCTTCATAGGAGAAGTCATCGATGGCCGCTTCAACAATCGAACCAGCACCCAGGTCACCCACGATAAAGCGCACCTGAACATTACTGGTCAAGAGGGCAAAGTCAGAGACATTAAAGGAATGCTGAATCCAGCCACCACTTGCATTTGGACCGGTGGGGCCCAGAACTTCGATATTCGTCCAGTTGGCCAGATCATCAGAGATTTGGATCGACATGATATCTGCTCCTGGACTGGCTCCTGAATTGTTGGAGTACCAGCGCCAGTAACTGATCACAGGATTACTGGAAGTCGTGAGATCCATGACGGGACTGTAGAGGGCGGTTTCACCGCCGTCGACGTCGTTCTCGCCCAAGCTTCCACCCACTGAACCCTGTCCTGTGAACCAGCAGTTTGTTCCTGAAGGACTGTGATCTTCACCCGGTTGGGCAGCAGTACCAATCGGTACTCCTCTGACCCAGATTCCCGTCGTTGCAGTAGCAGGAGCACCTAAACTCCAACCGCTCGCAGCTTCGAAATCGGTCAGTTCACTGGTCGAACCGAATGCACTGATTCCTTGTACCGCTGCAGATGCTCCACCTTCAGGGTAGGACACTTGTTGGCCACCGGTGCTCTGGGCTTCAATCCACCACTGTACTGTTTCTCCACAGGGAGTCGGCGGGAACACCATTTCGTAGTTTTGGCCGCTGACAAAATTGAGAGCGATCGTTTCATTCAGTAAACCGTCAACAACGACACGCAAATTCTCGGTACCGGCAGCCACTGTTGATCCGGTCAATGGCGAAATGGTGACAGCAAAGGTCTCGCCTCCAAGAGGATTGAATTCCAGTGGGTCTCCGTTGGGAACAGAAATCGCCAATGCCGCTTGTACCAGAATGTTACATGGAACGATCCCGGAAGGGACGACACCCACTGTGGCATTCAAGCCATAGGTGTGATCTCCGGGAAGAGCGTTGACATCTGTCCAGTTCGTCGCAGAGCCGGCAAGAGTCGCCAGAGATACGCCATCTCTGGTCACCTCAATCGAGTCGTAGATTTCACCGTTACTCCATGACAGATCAACTTGTTCTCCATTTTGAACACAGGTCGCTGCTGTCACTGGAAGGGTGAAATCTCCACTAGGAGCGAGAATCTCCACAGTCGCGGATCCGCCCCCTGTGAAGTGATCCAATGTTGCCGTCACCGTCGTCGCGGGAGCATTGGCAACAAATCTGAAGCTGTGCATTGTGCTCCAACGAATAGCGTTGGCATTCACATTCTGCGCTTCTGTTTCGGTAGACCAGCTCAATGTGCCGGCACCCTGATTGGCCACCCAGGCAGCATTACTGTAAGGCTCTCCACTGTGATAAATCGGATGGGTCGCACCCAAACCGTTCAGCGTCACTCCACCTGCAAGAGGGAATTCGAAGGACCTGACGCTGCGAGTCGAGTTCATGTTGTAGATCGCATACTCGTATGCGAACTGGCCGCCACCGAGTTCAGTCACGCGGTATCCGACAATCACGAGTCCATTATCAGCATCGATCACTTCGGTAAGGGTCACTTGAGGATCAAGATCCTGCCATGCTTGAATTGCCGGCTGTTGACGCTGAGTCGTCCCCAAAAGGCTCATGTTCCTGTTCCCTGTCGCTCCAAAGGAAACGGTACGGTAAGAGCAATTGTTGTTGGCGTTTCCTGCGGAAGAATCATCAACGGTCACATACTGACCTTCGACAATAAATGTCGCTCCTGGGAATGCCGCAGGATCGATGTCGTTGGTGGCGACTCGAAGTCGCTTTGAGGTCGTATCAGCAATAAGCCCCGAATTGATGATGGGGTACTGAAAAAGACCATTGGCAACGTCGAAGACTTCCGAGCGAGGACCGAGTCCTCCCTGTTGTCCATTAAGGCCAGAGGAATACGGGTCAGAACAACCCACTCCGAGCAATGTTCCAGTTCCCGGATTAACACAACCGCACCCACAGATATTTTGCTGGAGAGCCAAGAATCCGTGCTTTAACCAACTCATCCCAATCTGCTCAAACCTACCGTCATGGAGACGAAACAAGTTTTGACCGATCACAGGATGCTCATTGGTGCTTGGAATCCAAAGGAGAGGCTCGGTACCAATGTTGCAGGAAGTTGTTCCCACTGAATATGCATGGAACCCCCCTGCAGCACCGTAATTACTCGTCCCCACTAAGTCACCGATAATAACATCGGTTCCTGTTCCACCCAGTCCACCCCCGGGGTCGCAAGGCTGTGCCTGAATAAAACCCGATTGAATGAAAACAAGAAGGACACTCATGTAAAGTGCTCTCTTAAGGCCATTGGTTTTCAACATATGATCGATCTCCTAGGAATTCGAAATGGTCGATAAAAATCGACGTCAGTAAATGCAAAATGCCCACAAACACTCCCAAGGGAAGTTTCTGGGAACATATATATGTTCTTCTATTCTATCACTCAGGTCATCCTTGCTACAGATTGAGCGCAGAGAGTTTGCTCATTATTCCAGTCTCCTGCGTCTTACTGATAAAACCCCGAATATCCACCCGAGATGGGTCTTATTTCGATTTCTCGGGTATTCCCCAGCAATAGCCTTCGGCGACCACCTCGGAAATAATATCCGGCTGAGCATGTCCCGATTCGCTTCTCCGACTTAAAGAAGGTCCAGAGTCTCCTTCAAGAAGACCACAGTCTCCTTAGAGAAGGACAGGATCTCCTTCAAGAAAGACAAGGTCTTCTCTCAGAAAGACGAGAGCCAAAACATATGGCTAAAAAAAATCCCGGCTCTGGGATCAGAACCGGGAATGATATTTATGGTAGCGGGGGCAGGACTCGAACCTGCGACCTTCGGGTTATGAGCCCGACGAGCTGCCAACTGCTCCACCCCGCGACAATTTCTTTTACTCAGTCAAACGGTGACAGTACGTAATCCAGCACCTCTGGTCAAGGGAACGTGAACAACAAAAAACGATTCCGGTAAAATGGCTACGACCGAGATACAAAATCGTCCACGAGAGAAAGCAAAGTATTGGTTTGTTCCATGGATACAGCCCCCATGTGACCAATTCTAAAGGTTTTCTCCTTCAGATCGCCATATCCATTTGAGAGAAACATGTCATGTTCCCGGAGAAAACCATTTAGATCTGCGATGGAGATTCCCCTCGAGTTATCGATACAGGTGAGCGAAACAGACTCATAGCCTTCTTCTGCAAAGAGTTTGAAAGATCCATTCGCCCACTCGCGAACCCGTTCCGCTTTCTCCAAATGAGCCCCAAACCAGGATGCTTCATCTGCCAGAATCATCTGTAATCGATCCTTTAGGGCCTGCATCAATGCAATCGTTGGAGTACTTGGAGTCTGGTGCTTTTTCCAAGATTTATGCATCGCCAGCACATCAAAATACATGCCGCGATTCTCGACTTTTTCTGCCCTCTCCAAAGCCCGTTCCGAAACGGCGAGAAGAGCGAGCCCCGGAGGAAGAGCCAAAGCTTTCTGACTTCCCGTCACGAGATAATCCATCGGAGGAAGACTGTCCATATGAATGGGGACAGCTCCTGCACTTGTGATGGCGTCCACCAACAAAAACACATCGGGGAATTCAGCGACAACTTCAGCAATCTCAGCAAGAGGATTCATCACTCCCGTGCTGGTCTCATTGTGAACGATAGAAACTGCGTCAAAATCGCCTCTTGAGAGTTCTTCTCGAACCAATTCTGGCTTTACAGCTTCACCCCAAGGGACATCCACCCGGGTCGCATCTTTGCCATTACTGACACAAACCTTGTAGAACCTTTGGCTAAACGCGCCGTTTACAAAGCAAAGAACTTTGTCCTTCACTCCACATCGCGCGGCGGTCTCCATTCCCCCAGTTCCGGATGAGGTCAAAATAAACACCGGATCTTCAGTACGAAACAACCGTTGAGAATTGCGGTGCAATTCCTCACCCAGAACTGAAAATTCTGGAGCACGGTGACCAATCATAGGGCGCAACATCGCCTGCATGATGGATTCCTCAACCTCCACTGGGCCAGGAATAAACAAGCGGGGTACTTCTCTTCGTAGTGAACTCTCATGAGTCGCTGACATTAGACGTCCTCCTCATCAGTAAAACGAACCACCATTCCCGTAGAAATCTTGGGTTCGAAAAATGTAGTCTTTGGCGGAAAAACTTCATGGACCATAGTTCTGGCCCAAAACTCTTCTCTTCCCACAGGGGGAAGCAAACAAAGCAGTCCACTGTCATGCTGAGACAGGAGCTTGCGAGCGACATTTTCTTCGTGCGGAGTAGCAGGTGCCCCCAGCCCTTCGAATTCAGATATCACATCTACAAGTCTACGTGCCAAAGTGGGCTTCTCTGAATCAGGTCGAGTCTTTAAATGGATGGCATTCCCATTTCCCAACACAATCTGCCAAGGCTCACCCTCTCCATCATCCAGAACCTCCACCAATCGCTCTGCGACGGTTTCTGGTGAGACCCCTACTTCCGGAGACCAATCCCAAATTCGATGCGTGGGCCGAATGTGAAGGCCTTCTTGATGAAGGTCTCCAATGAATGCCAAGACGAATCCACCCCCGCGAAGTTGATCGTCATTCGACAACTCCATCGCTGTCGTATACCGATGGTGACCATCCGCCACGGCCGACGGCATCGGTTCGAGAACCTCTTCGATGGCTTTGATCTGATCGGGGTCATCGATTCTTCTCAGAGTGTGCACGTCGCCCCTCCAGTCAGGGCTCTCGAAAACCAGATCTCCAGAGTCTGGGCCGGCCCCAACGCTCTCCAGAGCTTTTTCCAGGCCTTCACAACTCAACTGGACAACACCGGTATCAATCGTCGTCAAGCGAGCCTGATCGACCAATCTGGACACGGTATGTGTTCGGATTTCTTCGTGTCTCTCGACGCCTTGTCCCCAGGGCAACGCTTCGACAACAGCGATGACTCCTTGAAGATGGGACTGTCCACCTTCACTATTTTGGTAACGAATACCATAGCGATAAATTGAAGGCTTCTCTTCGCGCTTGATCGTTCCCGATTCCACTGCTTCACGCATCGAGTTCCCGCACTTACGGAATACGTTTTCATCCGGTTTTGCAGAAGGGTCATCTCCAAGAATCCATCTGACCGCATTATGCGGAGAAGACTCTAGAAGCTGAGCATGTAGTTCCTCCGGAATCACATCATATGGAGGACAAATCACTTCACCCGGATTAACGGCAGATTCGTTGGGGACAAATCCTCGAAATGCTTTCATTCTTGGCATCGGATCACTCTTCCAGGTTTGCGTAACAAATGTTTAACGCTTGAAGTGCATAAGCAGAAGCGAGGACAGGGTCCCCCTCCCACCATCGGTCAACAGGATTACTCCACGAACCATCTCCACTTTGTCGAGAAAGTAGTGCCGAGGCGACTTCTTCTGCCCACACATGGGCGATTCCTTCACCATCGACAAATTCTTCCTGACCCAGAACTTCTAAAGCTCGAGACATGACTGCGAGGTAATAGAAATACCCTGTTTGACCTCTCGCAGGCTGCAGGGGAGTGGCCATGCCGGGGTTTTCTTGGACAGTCCAATTATTTGCAATCCAGTCGATAGCGGCTTTCAATCTCGGATCATCCTTTTTCAGACCCGCATATATGAGCGATTTGACCGCCGAATATGTCATCGATCCGTAAGAAGAAAACGTAACCACCCCATTTTCATCGGTCTCTTTTCCAGCCTTCGATTCGTCTGGGTGATAAAAGAATCCCCCATCCTGGCTAGAACTCTTGCTCTTTCCATCAAGGACGTCATTACTTGCTTTACGGTTTTGGCAGCGAGAAATAAATACCGTGGCTCGTTTCCAAACTTCGGAATCCTCGGAAAGACCCGCGGCTTTTAATGCTTCCAATGCCAGTTGGGTATTACTCATATCCGGACGACGGTCACTCCCGTAACCGATGCCTCCGTACGACCCAGTATGTTTTTGACGATCAAAGGCAAGAGGACTGGAGTCTTCTGCACATTGCAACCCAGCGATGTAATCGCGCATTCGAGCAACTTGCTCAAGATAGCGTGGAGTTTTTCTGTCAGCATCCAGTGCCGTCAAAGCCAACACAGCAATGCAAGTCTTGTAGTTCATCAATCCTTGATCGGGTACGTAAACACCCCCGTCTTTTTGTTGATGATCTAACAATGATTTCACAGCGGAAGAAATAAATGGACCATCTTCTTCCCGATAAGCTCTCGGAGTATCGGCAAGCGACTTGAGAACCATTCCTGTGATTCCAGGATCACCCATTTGTGATCCCCACGACCCGTCAGGCCTTTGGTGATCAATCAACCAGTTCGCCCCGCGATCAATGGCGGATTTAATCGTGGCCCGGTCGATTTTCTTTTCTTCAACCTGAGCGACAAGATCCGTAGTTGTCACTCCTTGCGCCAAGGCCAAAACAGCGCTGACAAAAGCAACTTTGACTGCAATCCCGGAGATCACCCGGGCGGGAATTTGAATTAAACTAAATAACTTCACTATCGATCCTCTTCTGCTTCGTCTGCAGGTGTGGCTTCCAACTTCGGCAATTCCATTCTCACAGCACTGGCGTCAATTTCAAAGGAACGCGCTTTTCTCAATATCACCCTGACACTAGGAGGCTGATCTCTTTGATCATTTCGACGCATCTTCGGCAACACATCGCTGTATGCGAAATAATCGCCGTCCGTATAGGGCAATGCCAGAGGATTATCGAGGATTGCCCAAGGTCTATGGCTCAATGAAATCAACTCCCCGGTCACCCTCGCCATGAATTCTTCTTTGGGTGGAGTCCCCTCCGGAGCACTCGGCGGAGGATCGATCTTCATAAACCCAGAACCTGTAAAGGCAAATCCACAACGAGCCATCTCTCTTTCCATAGGTGCATTGATAATGCAATTTTCGGCACGGATGGTTCGAATCAGGGTTCTTCCCTCAGCATCTTCAATTGCAAACTGAAGGAAAATGACGACACGGTCACCGTCATCGAGGGGGCCAAGGTCTCTATTCGATTCTGGACTCCTGCTCTCTTTTAAGTCGAGGAGCATGAGTGCTGTCTGAAAATTTGCGGGATCGCAGTCCACAGCGACCAAACACTCATGAGCGTTCGCACTCGGCAGATTTACAAGATATTCAACAAATCCGCCGGACAGATTCATAAACCCATCGAGATAGATCGTTTTTGTCTTCGGTTCGAATTGAATGCTGCCGACCTTGACCGTCTCTGAGGGGACCCGTTCCGATCCTTCGACGACATCCACAGGGAATCCGTAGAGAGCTCCCGCAATGATGGCGAGAAGACAACTGGTCATGGGGTTCTACTCCGTGTCGGTTCTTGAGAACAGGATCCTCAGGCACGAGGATTCAGTACTGTTCGCTCTTCCTGTTCAGAAAACTTCTTAAGACTCAAATAACCTGACGATTTGGACTCCAGACAGGCTTGTGAGGACATCATCACCTATATGGCCCTTTTCTCCAACCTGCAAAAAACAGAGATATACCTTTGCGACTTCTATACAGGACGCTGCCCCTCTATTCCCGGTTCCGGCAACCGATACCCTCTCTTTGAGGCCGAATCAGCCCGAAGATCGACCTCAACTTGCACTTTACGGTCTCATTGTTTAGCCTTCTCAGGTCATAGCGTGGTCGTGAGTCCGGCATCTGCCCGTCGCTTCAGCACCCAAATTGCCGACATCAGGAAAGTTCTTCACAAAGAAGAGAGAACCCTTTCAGAGCTCGCCGACAACCCAGGCGAAGTGGAGTATTGATTCATGAGTTCAAAGTCTGATACCGATTCAGCAGCGTCTTCCTCCACGACATGGAGCGTGGTGGTTGAGGTTTCTGCAGGCATCCTCAGACTTCCTGTTGCACGCATCGACTCCAGAGAGGTTCTTCTCGATTCAACGATTCGCCTTCAAATTGGGCAGCGTTACGAATTGATTGTCGAACGTCCTGACGGGCACGCAGAATTGATTCATGCTGAGGTTTCACAAAGAAGCGAAGCGGGCCTTCTCCTCCGTTGGAATCCTGCACACCCCCGCGAGATCACCGCACTGGAACGCCTCTTTGTTGATAAGACACCCACTGCTTCTGATTCCGGAGATTTAGAATCCGCACTTCGATCCCGCTCCAGGTTGGTGAGAACCTCTGCCATCGCTGCTCAAAGAGACAGCGTCAGAGTCCTCAATCTTTCAGCAATAAAAGAACTGATTCAGGCTTCTGTCGAGGAAACGATCCGAGAAAGTGGCAGATCTCTCGATGAAATAGAACTACGAAGATTGCGGGAAGAATCCGAACGAGGCTTTAAGGAACGACTTGCGGAATTTGAAAACGAAAAAGCTGACCTTCAATCTCATATAGAGACTCTGACGGCCCGGATGAATCGAACACAAGACCTTCTGGGTGCCGAGAAAGAAAGAGAAGTAGAACGGGATCGGTTCACTCTTTCTGAAGAAAGTTTGGGTCGGCTCGAAAAGACTCTAGAAAAAATTGTCCAACGAGCCACTCACGGAGAAGATCTCGACCCTGCTGTCGAGCAGGAGTTGCGTGCTGTCGTCAATCAATCCCTCGACCTGGAACGATCCAAGGCTCGCGAGAGAGAAGAAACGGCAAGAAGCGAGAACATCGATCTCCTCGAACGAAAAGTGAAGAGACTCGCTAAAAACCTTGATGATGCCCGGTATCAGCGTGACAGCGCACTGGAAACAGTCCGCCGTGCAGAGAGCCGTGACGGGTTCCCCAATCCCCTTCACACAGGTGTCACTCACGTATCCCCCAGTGAAGACGGTTCCAATAGCGAGAGGCGCCGTGCTCTTCTCGCAGATCTGGTCTCAGAAAATCGTCAACTTCGAGAAAAAATTGTGCACAATGGATCTTCGGAAAAGAAACAAAGTAAAAATAAGTCCGTCGAGAAGGATCTCGCCTGAGATCACTTCCCGGCAATAAGGAGGACACCCCCATGAGTGAAATCGTATACGTGGGAATGGACTTGGGAACGAGTAGAACCTCGATCACCACGTCGACAGGTATCCGGACCACTGTTTGGTCCTATGTTGGATACGCCCAGGATCATGTGAGTAAAAAGCTTCTCGGTGGCCGAGATAAAGTGTTCGGTGAAGAAGCTGTCGAAAACAGAATGTCAGTGAATCTGGTCCGTCCACTCGACAAAGGAGTCATTCGCGATGAAGTCGATGCCAAACGGGCCACTCGTGACCTCATCGAGCATATTATCGAATTGGCAGAGATTCCTTCCGGCAGCACCGTCTACGGAGTCATTGGAGCACCTGCTGAAGCCAGCGTTGACTCTAAGGCTCACATCCTCGAAGCCGCTTCAGAGTTCATGGACAGCATCATCGTCTGTTCAGAACCTTTCTCTGTCGCTTATGGACTCGACTTTCTCGCCGACACACTCGTCATCGATATCGGTGCAGGAACCGTCGACTTGTGCAGAGTTCACGGAACAATGCCCAAGGCTGAGGATCAGAGAACCCATCACTTTGGTGGAGATGCTATCGATCAGAAACTCTTCGACCTGATTTCTGAGAAATACACGGAAGCACAGTTTTCCACCAACATGGTTCGTGAGATCAAAGAAAACTTTGCCAACGTCGGACGCCAGCACGATTCAGTGCTCGCAACCTTCCCGGTAAAAGGTAAACCCACAGAATTCGACGTCACCGATCAAGTGCATGAAGCATGCATGGGAATCGTCCAACCGACGATCGAGGCACTTCAGGACCTCATCGCCACATACGATCCAGAATTCCAACAGAAGATGCGGAATCACATCCTTCTCGGTGGAGGTGGAAGCCAGATCACAGGCCTCGCCCGTGCTATGGAAGAAGCTCTCGTTGAATACGGAGGCGGCAAAGTAAAGGCTGTTGAAGAACCTCAATATGCAGGTTCCAACGGTGCCCTCAAGGTGGCACTAGACATGCCCATCGAGTTCTGGGAAGAGTTCGTGAACAACCAGAAAGCTTAATCAGATCATTTCTGATCAAATCAAAAAAGGGTCGTGAGGAGATTCTCCTCACGACCCTTTTTCATATTTAAAAGCAATCCCACAAACAAACACAAATTGCACTACAAGGACTGTGCTCCCTGATTTCTGTTTTCTACAGGAGTACTGTCACCGGCAAACCATGATCTGATATTTTCGATCTGGGATTGACGAATAGAAGGCATACCCTCCGGGTCAAACCCTAAACTTCTCGGAAGCAGTCCTCGACGTTGAAGAGCACCCCATGCTGCTTGGCGTATTCCTTCTTCGGTATCATCGAGGGCATCCGTCAAACTCCTGTTGGAGCTCGATCTTTTGTCATCTGCAAAACCACACACGCACAAAAATCGAACTTCAGTATCCCGCTCATTGGGATACCGATCTTCTAATGCATCGAACGCTTGAGAGACCCCCAGCGAAAGTAGAATTGAGGCCGCCATTCTTCGAGCGGTCACCGGTCCCTCCTGAAGCACTGTCATCACGAGGGGAATAGAGACTTCACCAAACTCAAGTAGAGCTGTTTCGATAAGATCATCATCGAGGACATTGCCTTCAGCGAGCATGGAGGAGAGTGTGGGCAACGCTCTTGGATCCCCTTCTCTTGCCAATATCGTACAGATCACTCGCTTAGTACGAGCCCCGATAAAAGGGTCCTGAAGTTCAGCCACCAACAGATTACGGGTGATCACTGGGGCTTTTCTCAAACTCACAAGGATTCGGTCCAGAGCATGCTTTTGAACTTCATCATCGTAAGCCCCTAGATTAGGGATCAATGTTGTACTTCGAATGTCCTTCAGGACGTCTTCCCGACTTTCCTGTGGAGTAGGACCGGCACAGCCCCCGAGCAGGATGGCTCCTAGAAAGAGTGGAAGGACTACTGACCCAGCGGAGAGGACATTGCCAAGATTCCACCTAACAACAAGATTCCACCTGACAATACCAGGGCGAAGAGCTAGCGCGTGTGCTGGAACCATGGAAACTCCGCTGTTTCATCGGCCGAATGATTCGGACTGATGTTATCAAAGCCCCTGAACGGGCCGACTCGTCGAGGTGTTCAGATCATCCCACCGTTCATCCAGATCCTGGAGACGACCTCCCAGTTGATCGAGAGTCACGGTTCTCTGACTAAAGGCTACAAGATCATCTTCAAGAACCCCCAGAGGTATCTCACCACTGGAAATCGTTTCCTGAAGTCGAACAGTTAAGAAGGTGGCAATCGCAAGGAAGTCCACATTCTTCTCAGCCAGAGCCGACAAAAGTTCTTTGTAATCAAGATCTGAAACGGACCGCGTGTCGGGATAAAGAATCAGAAGTTGATCTTCCAGTAGATCCCTGAACTTGCCATGCTCTTGCTCTGTCCTGCCCAATGACTCCACAAAGAGTGCAAAATCTTCCAAATCATCTTTCCCCAATAGCTGCAGGAGGTCGATGGTTTTATCGGACAGATCTGTCTCGCCTCGCATCAGTACAATATCACCCTTCTCGTAGAAGGTTCTCAGTTTGTCGAAGGACAAACTGACGTGATAGGGACTCGTAGGCACAACGATTTCCCTGCGTGGAGAGACAACATCGTCATAGGTGAGATCTGGGTTCAAACTTTTGATGTTTTCAACGAGAATCGCCGCCGCCTGGAAGAAGAGTTGCCTCTCTTCCTTGGACCAAGTGACCACAGACTTCTCCGGGTGCCTCAACTTCAAATAGCTGAGTTGTTCACTCGCCTCCGGAAGGTAATCCTCAAAGATTTTCAATTTACTGACGAGTTCTCGCTTCTTCACAATGCTCAAAAGAGTCAGATCGAGAACGTCATCACGAGAGAATCCCTCTACAGGGGTCCGGTTGACCGGATCCAAGCCAACGAGATCTCTACCTTTAAGAATGTAGCGATCATTGAACAACACACTGTTACGTGTGTCGAAATGCCGACTCTCTTTGGGCGTAGAAATCGGATCGACTCCATCTTCAGCAAGAATGTGCGGAGTCAGAACAATGATGATCTCTGATCTTTGCTTCTTAGAACTTTTGCGACCGAAAAATTCGCCGATGATGGGCAAGTCACCTAAACCTGGAATGGAGTTCTTTGAGTCGAACTCACTCTCCTTGATCAGTCCACCCAGAATGAGGGGGCGGTGGTTCTTGACTCTGGCCTGTCCACGGAAGTTACGAGTAGCAACTTGCGGAATACCCAATAGATCTTCAGCGAAAACCTGCTGCCTGCCCTGCAAATTATTGACCGTGATATCGATCAGCATTGAAACTTCGTTCTCGTCGTTACCACTGATACGAGGTTTCACGACAAGTGTCGTACCGATATGCTCGGTGCCAACCGTGTTGACATTTTCGACAAAGTTTCCACCGCTGACATCTCTGACAACGTCAGTCGAAATGAAGGTGGGAATCTTTTCGCCCAAATGCAGTTGGCTTTGACGGTCATCCAAGGCATACAGTTTTGGTCGTGCCTTGATAATGGCATCGCCTTTTCTCACCAATGCATGAACCCCAGCAAGAAACTGGGAGGAAAGCGCTTCGGTGGTATCGTCGAAAAGGAAGGACAGGCCCGCCTGTTGAATCGGATTGAAATTGTCACCGATATTCTGAATGGCCTCGCCAGGCAAAGGTGAAGCGAAATTCACAACAGAACTTCGCTTTTCAAAAGCCAGAGTATCAATACCCAAATCGGTGAGAGCGTCAGCTTCCAATTCAATGATTTGGACTTCGATCATTATCTGGCGAGCAGGTACATCGATCATCGCAATAAATTCTTCGATGCGCTTCACGTCATCCGTCGTTCCCACCACCAATAACCTGTTACGAGATTCCGTCGAGGGCGACTCTTCAAAAGTCAAAGACAAAGAGGAGTCTTCTATTCCGGTTCCCAATTTCACAGGAGGCAATGAGATCGGATCGACATGAGGTATTTCCAAAACATATGGAAACTCTGGTAAATCCCATGAATGTAGGACCGTGTCACTGGCTGCTTCATACCGTGAATAAATAGCTTTTTTGTATGTTCGAGTGATGGTTCTGTTGCCTTGTTTAACAGAGTCATTTTTGACTTCTTCTGTCCGGTGATACACCTGACATACCTTACTCGCTGCCAGAGCTTCAAGAACTAGTTGGAGTCCCGCATATTTCACAGTGATCGACTCTTGCTTCAAGCGGCCGCGGATTCCCACCAACTCAAATTCCCTGATCGTCTTGATCAAGGCTTCGGTAGTCGCAGGGTCCGCATTGAGCATCAAAGAGTTTTCCCGGTTCGGTAACTGGGAAATCGCTCCTGATTCGATGTATTTATTCAGGTCTGGAATATTGGAAAGAAAACCAAACACTTCTTCAGTGGTGGAGTGAAACAACTCCACAAAAGTAATGTTTGGAACTTGGGCTTCTAGTCGATGTAAATCTGCGGTTCCCACACCAGGCACGATAGGAACGACCGCCAATAAGAGGGTGGCAATCAACAGAATAATATTGCTCTTGGGCCAAGCCATGGTGTTCCTCGATTGTGTATTTACCCCGGACGTGTTTCCTGTTCGACAAACGGACCTATTTAAGACGTTTGATCGCATCGAAGAGTTCCCGACGCAGGAAACAGTATCTAGGGTCAGCAAGTTATTATGATCGGCGCACAGATCTAGCCTCAGCCCCTGTCTCACAGGGGCACTCCAACTGGTCTGGTGACTGATTGTTCTTATTATCGGCACGTCATCTTCCATTCTCAACCAGAACCCAGCCGCTCCAGGCGGAAACTTGGTCATTACCAAATTGTCGCTTAATCGACCTACAAGCATCTCTCAGAGCCTCTGAAGCCATCTTTTGATCTTTTGCAGCCGCGATTATTTCCCCAATCACCTCACGTGTCACCGCATCTTCAACTGGCCAGAGAGATCCTAGGAACCCATCACAACCCGCGTCGAAAGCCGCCCCAGTGAACCCCGCCAGATCATCCGCACCGACAGCACTTGCCAAAGCGGTCTCGCAACCAGTGAGCAAAATGAGTCGGCAATTGGCCAGAGGAAGATGAGCCAATTCTCTCGCTTTGAACTCTCCACTCTCGCTCTCGACACTTGGCGAAAGGAACAATTTTGATTCCAGAGGAGCTCTCGGATCGAAATCTCCGTGGCATGCCAGATGGAGAACTTGTGCGTTTCCAACCTCGGCAATCAACGATTCCACATTAGCCGCTGATCCACTGATCACTTTGGATTCTGGGATGGAACGACTCACTAATTTCCCCTCTTCCAATGCTCCTGGAAGACGAGGTCTATCTATCGCTTCGGGATCGACGAGGGATAACCATTTGCGTGAAGGTAGTGAGGAGAGTTCTCTTTTTGCCGCTCGCAAATTTGGAAGCATGCTCCATGAACAATGATCGAGGAGCGATCGCCCGTCCACCGGCAACATACTCCATGGCACACGGCGTAGATCACCTACGGGTATCAAAAGAAATCTATCCCCACTCGGAGGAATATCATCGAAGACTCTTTTGGAGATCCATCTCGCAGACGTGATCGCCTTTCCTCTGGTTCGATGAAGATTATTGATATGACCAACGAGTTCGCCATTTTCATGGTCAGTGACATCAACGACCCACTCACCATTCCTTGTTTTCCAACTCAATAGATGACGTCCTGTATCCAAGACAACCTGAATAGAGAACTGATCTCCTACAGATTTAGCGATTCTATTAATTTGAAGAACGTCTAACGCAATCTCGCCGGGTCGCCTCATTCTGAGTGATTCACAAGCGGCAAGTGATTCGACAACCTTACCGCTCTTCGCAAGAAGCTCCGCAAGGAACAGTGCGGGCCCTCTTCTCTTAAACATCGCTGAAGAATCTTCCGAGTATCCCCACCGCATCGATTCCACAACTGCGACCGCTGATCTTGCAGAGTCTATGGCTTTATCACGATCTCCGGACACCTCATGTAACCTCGCGAGAGCTAACTCTGTTCTCCAGTTTGTATCTGAATCGCCATTAAGATCTCGCGCAGATTCGATAGCTGCCAATGTGTTTGATTTCCAGCCTCGTTCGGCGGAAGCCCTAGCTATCTCTACCAATGACATTGAAGCGAGTCGCCGATCTCCCTTTTTTAGAGCGAGATTCAATGCAGATCTGGCATCTTTTAATGCCCCGTTCGATTCATCTCTGCGAACCTCGGGATCTTGACTTATCCGACCTTCTCGAAGACGTCTCTCGGCTCGGTCAATTAAACTTCGTATTCTTACGGAGGATGACTCATTGGAGATCTCGAAAGCTCTAGCCAATTGTTGCTTCGATGGCTGAATGTGAACACGATCAATCTTCGAAAACACATCTAGCACGGATGCATTAAGCCTGTGCCACTCGGCAAGCTGATCTACATCCATTCCTTCTTTCGAAACAGATTTCAACTCTCGATAAGCAATTGCTGGTTTCCCATCTCTCAGTTTCCTACCCACTCGGTCAAGGATTTGAACTGTGGAATCACCATTGGGATACCAGGGAGAATTCTCCCACTGAATAGTTTGAGATAATTCCGTGATGGCTTGCTGGGAGTCTATCAATCTCGTGACGATTTCTCCGGGAGGTAAACGTCCAGGATCTGGACCAAGAACACCTTCACCATCGAGAAGAAGTTTTCCTCGACTACCGTCGATCCAATAACTTGCCAAAGTGATTTCTTGCCCCGCACTGATCAATATCACTTCGACAACACGCTCATCTTCTCCAGCGGGTATATCGATGGAAAAGACTTCTTTGCCAACAATGGGGCGATCACTCGTGAGGTGATCGATGAGGAGCGAAACGTCCGACGCATTTGCAGATGAAGTAGGTGCATTACAGAAACCAACAAAGCTGGCGACGAGAAGGAAAAGTACCTTCCACCCTTTCGCCTTGAGACGAAATGAGCCGGCACGTTGAATACGTGAGAAAAGAGCCAATAACCGGTCATGATCCGGAAAGATCCGGGACGCTGGCAATTGCGTAATGACGATACTCCGGTGTCGCAGACCGGAGCGGCATTCCGGTCAGGTCAGACTATGACGGATTTGATAAAAAACTTCAATGGTCTGCGGTCAGGTACCTCTCGTCTTCCCAGACCATGGGTTCACTGGGAAGTCGATCGAGTTGAAAGTCCGCGACCAAATCTGCGGGACGGAGGCGTGCCCCTCGAGGAGCCCAGCCACACAAATGTGCCAAAGCTCCGATGATCTCTTCAGGAGAGATTCCCTGCCGCCTGTAATAAGCCAAACTCGTATCTCCGTGACGCTTGGCGAGCCTTTTCCCGTCAGGGCCTACGATGAGCGGGACGTGAATATGTCGAGGAGGAATCCCTCCCAAATGGCGATAGAGTAATAACTGCCTTGGCGTAGAAGGGATGAGGTCATCAGCCCGAAGCACTTCAGAGATACCATCCAGAGCATCATCCACCACCACCGCCAGTTGATAGGAAGGGGTTCCATCTCTTTTGCTCAAGACGAAATCTCCATTGAGAAGCCCTTCTTCCTGTCCTCTGAAATCGTCGAAGAATGGGATGGCGGGCTCCTCCACAAGTAACCGGAGAGCAGGATCTCTCCCCGTCGCTTCAGCCGCTTCCTCCATACTCCCCCAACGTCCCCGGCAAGTTCCTGGATAGATGGTCTCAGAGGGATGGTCGCCAGAAGAAACCTGTTCATGGGGTGCGCTCGCGGCTTCCTCAATCTCTTTTCTTGTGCAACAACAAGGATACGCCAATCCTGCTGAGATCAGGTCCTGAAGCGCCTTCTCATGCAACGGAAGATGGTGACTCTGAATTCGAATCTCTTCGTCCCAGTCCAGTCCCAGCCATTCCAGATCCTCAATAGCAGACTCTGTGGCACCCGCCTTGATCCTTGGGCCGTCCAGATCCTCGATACGAAGCAGCAACTTCCCCCCCTGTTGACGAATCGAGAGCCAAGCCAGAAGAAAAGATCTCGCATTCCCCAAATGCAGAACCCCTGTTGGACTCGGAGCCAGTCTCCCCACAGGAGGCTTGCCCGGCAATGATTCCCCAATGTCTGCCTGGGGAGGCTCAATTTCCGGATTCAGGGACAATTTTCACTTCTCCATCCACTTCAAAAGCTCGGCATACAAAAGTCATGACCGTGATCTGACGTGGGTGATATCATGTAGATATGGATCGCAACAGGGTCCAGATCCCCTGATGTTCAACTTGCGGCGTGCGTAAGTTCTTCGGGGTTTAGACGAAAATTTCTAACTGGTAGGACGCTACCGGTGAGGACGATGCCCGGTTGTGGGTGTCACGTCCACGTGAGACTGGGATACTCCAATCCAAGAAAGGAGGTGGTCCATTGATGATTGTCCGTGGCTCTATCAGGAGGTGGGTTCGCTAACCCGTTCCTCTGACGGGGGAGGCGGAGAACCCGCCTTGCTCACCTGATAGAAAACAGGGTCCGGAGGGAATACCCTCCGGACCCTTTCTTCTTTTTTATGTCTTCACTCCTCCGATTTATCTGAATATTCCAGATAAAAACGCCCCATACACCCCCATGTCCCTTGTATATGAGTGCCCCATCGCCAAGATGATCATGCAGCGGCGGTCATAAGTCGATTCTCCGCATGGTTCCTGAAGGTTAGCGGGTTAAATTGAGTTCTGACACCAAGGCTCGTCTGAAGAGCATCGAAGAACTACTCAGCAGAATTCGACATGCCACCCGATTTGATGAACAAAAGGTTCGCCTCCAGAAACTGGAAAAGGTGATGTCCGCTCAGGATTTCTGGGAGGACCGCGAGGCTGCGGAAAAAGTCATCAAATCTATGAAATCTGTGAAGTCAGCCGTTCATTCGATTGAAAAGCTCGCCCAAGGAGTCGAAGACGTTCAGGTGCTGCTAGAACTCGCTGATTCCGAATCCGACGAAGAATCCCTCACAGAAGCCGACCTAGAAACACAAAATCTATTAGCCAGCGCAGAGAGCCTTGAACTCAAGACTCTACTCAACGGCAAATATGATCAATCCAACGCATTTCTTGAGATTCAATCCGGTGCGGGCGGCACAGATGCCGCAGACTGGACGTTGATGGTTCAGCGAATGTTTATTCGCTGGGGAGAAAAACAAGGCTATAAGACCTCAGTCATCGATGAACAACCCGGTGAAGAAGCAGGCTTGAAGTCTTCCACCATTCATTTTGTGGGTGATTACTCTTATGGCTATCTCCGTTCAGAATCTGGCGTGCACCGAATCGTCAGAATCTCACCCTTCGATGCACAAGCACGGCGTCAAACTGCATTTTGTTCAGTTCGAGTGACTCCTGAAACAGATCTGGCAGAAGGTGTCGAGATCGTGGATGCGGATTTGAGGATTGATACCTACCGGGCAAGTGGAGCAGGAGGGCAGCATGTCAATACGACCGATTCTGCCGTCAGAATCACTCACATGCCCACGGGAATCGTAGTGCAGTGTCAAAATGAGCGCAGCCAACATGCAAACAAAGCCCAGGCGCTTCGTGTTCTCAAGGCGAGGATTCTTGAAGTTCAGGAAGAAAAACGCAGAGCAGAGATGGATGCCATACAGGGCACTAAAAGTGAGATTGCATTCGGTAGCCAAATTCGCTCATATGTCATGCATCCCTACAAAATGATCAAGGACCACAGGTCTGATCATGAAACCAGTAACGTAGATGCCGTCCTCGATGGAGAACTACAACCCTTCATCGAGCACTGGTTGAGATACCAGAACCGAGAAGAGACAGAATCACAGTGAAAACAGAATCACAGTGAGAGACTGAATCACAGTGAGAGACTGAAACACAGTGAGAGACAGAATCACAGTGAGAGACTGAAACACAGTGAAAACAGAATCCCAGTGAGAGAGGAATTGGTCATGGAAACACTCCAAAGTTCAGACCCAGATATCGCTGCCATCGTGACTCGTGAAGAAGAGCGCCAGCGTCGAGAGATCAACCTCATCGCCAGTGAGAACATCGTCAGCGAGGCGGTGCTCACTGCCCAAGGATCGGTACTCACAAACAAGTACGCAGAGGGCTATCCCGGTCGTCGTTATTACGGAGGCTGCGAAGTTGTCGACGAAGCTGAAAATCTGGCACGTGATCGCGCCAAGGAGCTCTTTGGTGCGGATCATGCCAATGTTCAACCTCACTCCGGCACTCAGGCAAATATCGCCGCATACTCTGCATTGTTAAAACCGGGAGACAAAGTTCTCGCGATGGACCTCGCACACGGTGGACACCTTTCACACGGAGCGAAGGTCAGCCTTACCGGCAAGGTTTACAACTTCTCTCATTATCCGGTGAATCCTGAATCGGAGATGATCGACCTCGATGAAGTCCTCAAGATCGCTCGGGAAGTCGAACCTCGATTGATCATCGCAGGAGCGAGCGCCTATCCCCGAATTATTGACTTCGAAGGATTCCGAAAAGTTGCCGACGAAGTCGGAGCAAAGTTGATGGTCGATATGGCCCATATTGCAGGCCTCGTGGCTGCTGGTGTTCACCCGAGCCCCATCCCTTATGCAGATGTTGTCACGACAACCACGCACAAAACACTCAGAGGACCCCGAAGCGGACTCATTCTCTGTCGTAAAAAATGGGCGAAGAAAATTGATTCGGGTGTTTTCCCTGGTGATCAGGGAGGGCCCCTGATGCATCTCGTGGCGGCACGCGCCGTCTGTTTCCGTGAGGCGATGACTCCCGAGTTCAGAGAGTACGCCGGCGAGATCGTCAGTAACGCTCAAAAATTAGGCGATATCCTTTCAGCAGGAGGACTTCGCTTAGTCGCAGGTGGCACCGAGAATCATATGATCCTTGCGGACGTAAGATCCCTAGACCTCACGGGTGATATTGCCGAAAGAGCATTGGGTGCTGCAGGAATTGTAGTCAATATGAACATGATTCCCCACGACCCCAATCCCCCACTGAGACCCAGCGGGATCCGCATCGGAACGCCGACGGTGACGAGCAGAGGTATGGGTAGTACAGAAATCACCCGCATCGGAGAATGGATTGTTGAGGTTCTTAAAGATCCTGAGAACCATTCTCGACATGAAGCCATCAGGGCAGAAGTCAGGGACATGTGTGAGCAGTTCCCGACAAGAATCTGATTCTAACGTTGGAATGACCGATCGGATCTCTCAGCCTCACGATCAAGGTCAGCGAAAGAACTGACCCTGTCAGGCATTTCTTGATCGGCTCCGAATCCCGAGTGCGTTGTGGACCGCTTCCATCGTCTCTTCGACGACGGGTCGGATCTTTCTCGCACCTTCGTGGAGAATCTCTTCCACTTTAACGGGGTTATTGACCAGTTCGGTCCTCCTTGTGCGAGCATCTGCGAAATGCTCCAGAATAGCCTCGTAGAGTTCCTGCTTGGCGTGCCCGTAACCGTATCCGATCCCCGAAGATCTCATCTTCTCAGCCATCTCTTCGACCTTTTCTTCGCTCGCAACGAGCTTGAAGAGATCAACAATCGTATTGCCCTCGGGCTCCTTGGGATCATCGACACCTTGAGAATCGGTAATGATAGACATGACTTTCTTACGAAGTTTTTTCTCGGGTTCAAAGATTCCGAGATCATTCCCGTAAGACTTACTCATCTTTTGACCATCTATCCCTGGGACCTTTGCCGCACTTCCTTCCAGGATAAATGGCTCGGGCAGAGGAAAAACATCACCATAGAGCTGATTAAATTTTCCGGCGATATCTCTCGTCACTTCAACGTGCTGTTTTTGATCCTGCCCGACGGGCACTCTGTGAGATCGCACAATGAGAATATCTGCAGCCATAAGAACCGGATACGCGAAGAGTCCGTGATCAGCGGAAATCCCCTTTTCGACCTTATCTTTATAGGCATGACATCTCTCGAGAAGGCCCATCGGTGTCAGTGTCGATAAAATCCATGACAGTTCACAGACTTCAGGAACATCCTCTTGCCGGTAGATCAGCGCTTTTTCAGGATCCAGACCCAACGCTAAATAATCGCATGCCACACCAAAAATGTTTCCTGCAAGAACCTCAGGATCTTTCACCGACGTCAGAGCATGATATGTAGCAATGAAATAGTGTGCCCCACCCTCCTTTTGAAGGTCGATCCACTGCCTGACGGCACCGAAGTAGTTTCCGAGGTGTATTCCCGAACTGGTCGGAGTCAATCCTGACAGGGTTACCTGGCTCATCGCGATATCCTGATCTTCTCGAGGAAATGTTCAACTCAAGGTCGTGACACGAACTCAGAGTACAGAAATCATCAGGAAACTCCATAACGACCGTAAAACTTGTTCTCATGCCCCTGATTGAGCAGAATAGAGCCGGAAGCACCATTCATGTGGTATGCCCCTGATCGGAATGGGGTGACGATATGGGGTCACGATATGGGGTCACTATGAAGTGATCGCCTCCCTCATGGGACTTTCGCAGGTTAGAGTGGCTTCAGGATTTGAGGAGATGGCCTTGGCAAAACAAAAAAACAAAGTACGAGGAGGATTCACGCGTGCCTTTCTAACAGGGCTTGCGACTCTACTTCCTACTGTATTGACCATTATCATCATTACGATCGCTTACAATTTCCTCGACGAAAAAATCGCTCAGCCCATCACTCAAATGATCCGCAAAGGTTTTTCTTCCCAGATTGCTCAAGAGTATTTCTGGAAAGGTACATTAAACCTACAGGACTGGCAGCTCGATGAAGAGATCGACAGCAGTGGTTTGCCCGAGCGAGCAAACGATATTCCGCTCTCGATAAGAGTAGAAGAGATCAGTCCCACTTGGATTGGTTTTATTCTAGCTATAGTTCTAGTTCTTGCTGTAGGAATTATCTTCCGAGGAGTTCTTGGACGCCAACTACTCCGGCTGATCGAAGGCCTCATACGGAGAATCCCTTTCATAAAGGTGATTTATCCTTATGCCAAACAAGTCACAGAATTTTTCTTCGAGGAAAAAAACAAGATTGAATACGATACCGCTGTTGCAGTGGAATATCCCCGCAAAGGGATTTGGTCACTTGGATTTGTCACCAGTGGTGGATTCAGATCGATCCGAGATTTGACGAAGACTCCCATGGTCGCCATATTCATCCCCTCCAGCCCGACTCCCATCACCGGATACACCATCATGATCCCTCAAGATGAGACGATCCCCCTGGACTTGAGTGTCGACGAAGTGCTCAGATTCACCATTTCAGGGGGGGTCATCATCCCTCCGGGAGAAATTCCCAAGACTGCCATCTCTGAGGCAGTGAAAGGGCTTGAAGACGATTCAACCCCAACGAATTCAGATGATAATGCTCCGAAGGCTTGACGAGAGAAACTTCCCGACTAGCATCGGTAATCTAACCAAAAGTTTGATTGTAAGTCGGGCCGTAGCACAGTTTGGTAGTGCGCCACGCTGGGGGTGTGGAGGTCGGAGGTTCGAATCCTCTCGGCCCGACCATTCATTTCATTTATCTTGGTGGAGCGTCAACACGTGAGCGCAAATCCCACCCCGGAAAATTTCCAATCTAAACATCCCAAACCTGAAAATTTTCAATCCGAAAATAACTCTTCTGACATTCCAAACCGAGATACCGGGGTGTCCCCTAGGCCACTCCGTCAAACTCGTCATGGACAACGTCTTGTGATGTTCTATCCGGAATCAGAAACTTTGGTCATCGAAACAGGGTTTCAAGACGGTCACCCAAAAGTGCGACAGCATTCAAGTCTTCCTGGACGAACAGATCATCCTGTTTACGAGATGGGTCCAAACCTAAAAGTGATGTGGAAGTCATGCTTGAGAGGCGGTTGGCTCTCTCTCTTTAACCGTCGCACATATTTTGGAACAAAAAGATTTCGACGAGAAATTGAATCTTCAGATCTTCTTCGACGACATCAGATTCCAACTTCCCATATCCACGCCATCTCATTGACTCCTGGATTACTGGGATACCGAGTTGAAATGCTCATTCAATTAGAGCCGGGTGTCTGCTCGGTTCAGGAACTTCTGGAGGATTCCTCCGGTGATCATATGGAATCGGATCGCGTCGCTGCCATCGCTCGACAGATTCATGCATTCCATGAACTCGGTTTCCTTCACGGGGATCTGAATTTAATGAACATCCTAGTGAATAAATCAGCACATTCTCCTACTCAGGTACTACTTGTCGATCTCGACCCAGGAGGTTTGAGTCCGGGAGTGGATCGTATTTCCAATCTTGCTCGCCTATGTCGCTCCTATGCCAAAGTTCTCTCTAAAGGAGGCACAGCTCTCGCCAGTGGAGATCGTTTTAGATTCCTCTATCACGCCACAGGTGGAAACAAATCCTTACTCAGGAAAGCGATCGCTCAGTGCATATCGAAGGTTCCTGAGAAAGAGCGATGCAGATGATTCCAAAAATCGGCTCTATTAACTTTCTCAATGCTGACCCCCTTTGCAAAGAACTCGGGGCGGTCGAGAACCGCTGGGAAATCATTGAATCACTACCGAGCGAACTCGCTGCTGCATTACGCAAGGGAGATCTGGACATCGCACTTGTCCCGCAAGTAGAAGCTTGCCTAAAACCTTCATACAGAATCATTCCCGGATTTTGCATCTCGTGCGATGGCGCCGTCGGATCTATTTTGCTTTTCGGTGATCAACCATGGGAAGAGATTCGACGAGTGGCAGTCGACAGAGCGAGTAATTCTTCTCTGGCTCTGCTATCAGTTCTCAGGCACCTCGATGGACTCCCCCCCCTAGAGATTGAGGAAGGTCCCTCAGATCTTTCAAAGTTGAAGGGTCCAAACCCCGCAGATGCCGTTCTTCTCATCGGCGATGCCGCTCTGAGGTATGCGAAAAAAGATCTCCAGCAATACGACCTCGGTTCGATGTGGAAGAGTCGAACAGGCCTTCCTTTTGTCTTCGCTGTATGGCTGGCAAATTCCGATCTCCCCGAATGGGTGATCAGTTCGATCAAGAATTCTGCACTCAGAGGTCTTTCTCGACGTCGTGAATGGGCCGAACACTTTTGCCGCCAACATTCTGGAGTCCTCGACGTGGAGCAAGCTCTTCATTACCTTGAATACAACATTCGATATGAACTCGGCGACTCCCAAATCGAAGCACTGGTTTATTTCCACAAACTTCGCTGTGAGCTAGATTCCTCACTGGACACCTCATGGGTTCCCAAGTTTTTCGATTTGAAGGGGCAATCATCATGATCGATATCACAGCGACGATTATCACCTTCAATGAAGAACAGAACATTCGTGCCTGTCTGGAATCCTTAAAGTGGGTTCCCAACATCGTTGTCGTGGATTCCGGATCGACAGACAAAACTGTAGAGATCGCAAAAGAGTATACGGACCGAGTCTTTGTAACGGACTGGCCTGGCCATGTAGAACAAAAGAACAGAGCCATAGATTTCGCACCCACTGAATGGATCATTTCATTAGATGCGGACGAACGAGTCACAGAAGAACTGAGAGAACAACTTCTGGAACATCTCGCTCAAACTCCAAAAGTTTCTGGATTCTCGATGCCACGTCTGACCTGGCATCTTGGTCGCTGGATTCGACACGGGGGCTGGTACCCCGACAGAAAGATTAGAGTTTTTGATCGAAGATTAGCTCGTTGGGCTGGCGTGAATCCACATGACAGAATTGAGATCAAAGGTCCAACCATTGCTCTGAGTGGAGATCTCCTCCATTACTCCTTCCGAGACCTGCACCATCATCTTGAAGGCATGGATTTCTTCACTGGAATTTCTGGGCGGGAAATGGAACTTCGAAATGAGAGAAGCCCCCTTGTCGGCATGCTGATCAGAGCACCCTGGATGTTCTTCAGGATGTACATATTGAGACAAGGTTTCCGAGATGGATTTGCCGGGTTCGTATTGGCCGGAATAGGAATGCTATATGTATTCCTGAAGTACGCCTGTTATTGGGAACGACGACAATTGAGATCGAGAGGGATCGATCCCGACGAACTTCCTCGTCATCACAGAGGTCCTGAGTGGCGTCCCCCTAGAAAAGCCCCAGAGGTTGAAATGGGAAGCGACGAAGAGGGAGCCAAGATTTGAAAATCTTCCATCTCTTCGCAAATCATAAGTTCACCGGTCCTGCGGACCCTGCCCTTCTCCTTGCTACTGCTCAAAAAGATGCCGGTCACGAAGTCACTTTCATTCCCAGCACGATTTCTGGTAGCGATACCAATGCTGTTCTCGAAATCGCCATCGAGAGAGGACTCGATACTCGACAAGGCCTCAGACTCTCGAAGCATTTCCACTGGAAAAATACACTTCGAGACATTGGAAAACTGAGATCATGGCTAAAAGAAGATTCTCCCCAAGTGATTCACTGTCATTTAAAAGGTGATCATCTCGTCGCGAGTATCGCCAAAGGATCAAGGCCAGGAGTACTCGTAAAAAGTCAGTACGATCTGAATCCTCCCGATGATTTCCGCGGCAGACTCTGTCGCCGTAATACAGATCTCTGGATCGCCCCCACCTCCAAATCTAGAGACCGATTGATCGAATGGCAGGTCCCGGCAGAGCAAACCATGGAAATGCCACCTCCTACGGACATCGATCGATTCAGACCTTCCGACTCTGGAAAAGACCCGTCTCCGGCAACAGATGTGATGAGGGTGGGCGTCGTCGCTCGAATGCAAAGACATCGAAGATTCCCCGAATTGATCGAGGCTTTCTCCAAGGCTGCCAAAACCGATTCACGCTTGGTTCTCGAAATCTTAGGCAGAGGTACTCATAAGGAAGAGGTGGCAGAAAAGCCCGCAGCAGCGAGTGGCTTAGGCGAGCGTATTCGATTCCCTGGTTACATAGATCCTTCCAGCTACCCGGAGAGATTACGCCAATTTGATATGCTCGTGTTTCTGGTTCCCGGTTCGGATGGAACCTGCCGGGCAGCGAGAGAAGCATTAGCTTCTGGAGTTCCAGTCATCACCAGTAAAAGAGGACTCCTTCCTGAACTGATCCCCTCAGACTCAGGAATCCACCTCCCGACAGAATCCACTGAAGATCTGTGCTCTGCGATCCTTCGATTGTCGAATGAGCCCCAAATGCGAAGAAGTATGGCCAAAAATGCACGAAATTTCGCAACCCAACAACTGGACGTAAATCGTCATATCAACACTCTAGATGGCCATTTAGAGCAATAGAGTTCTCTTTCCAAAGAGCTCGTTTTCAAGAATTTAAAAATTAAAACTTCAGTCTCCCCCCGTTCTTTGCCGACAAACTCATTGGGCACGGATGGACCGTCCCCATGGGCCAAGGCCCGTAAGAAGGGCCCGTGGGCCACCAACCGAAAGGGTTTGAGATGAACAACATTGCTAATGGTCAGAATGTGACCACAAACGTGAATAGTGTGATTTTCCCGACGGCACGCGTCGTCAGTGGTCTTTTGGGCTTTTATGCCTTGTGCACAATTGCTACGAACTACTCCATTGCAACCAACTTCGACGTCAACGTCTTCGCTGGTATGGTTGCCACAGCTTTAGTCACCTGCTTCGCAGTGTGCACTGCCAGTATGTGGAAAAATGGATTCCAGGTCTTTTCAGGAAACGTAGATAACATCTCCGAAGCAGGAACCTTTTGGTCAAATCTTGCAACCGGTTTTGTGATCTCATGTGTCGTGTTTACCGCGGGGGCCTTCTTTGCCAGTGCCGGTAGCACCAACATTGTGAACGCCCTTGCTCCGGCTTTCTTCCCCTTCTTCATCGGTCTTTGTGCTTACTACAGTTGCAAAACTGTGTCTTCAGCTTGCGCCACAACTGCTGTTGCTTGGGTCAATGCGAGTGCCATCAGAAATAACGTGAGTGGTATTGCTACCTCAGTCGTAAATGACATGAATGTCACAAACGACTCGAAAGCCGCTTCATACACTTCCTGAATTCGGTAATAATTACATACGTAAGTATTAAGCCCGTGCACCTTTATCTGGTGCACGGGCTTGTTTTTTTTGCCCCTATGAATACCTAGTGTTCCTATTCATCGAACAATATTGATGGTGAATATTGAGTTTACAACGCTTGTACACGGCAGTTTGTAATCATATTCTTGTGGGGTATTCAGTTTATTTATCCACCATCCGTTTTGGTGGTCATGTTTTTGATTAATGCCTTTAGGAGGTGTGTCCCCCGCACTGAAAGTGCGAGTGGGTTCTTCCTGAGGTCCTTTGACTCTCTTATTTCAACCGGGAGAAAGTATGTATCAAAATTTAAGCCATCGTCTACCGACGATTCTCCTGGCGGTCGCGATCCTATGTATAGGACTCGCCCTGCCGACCATCTCCATAGCAGGAGATGCTGTATTCATCGATTCTGCCCAGATCAAAGTCTCTGGAAATCGCAGTGACGCGAACCTTGGTAAATCAACCTCAGGAGCAGGTGACGTCAACAATGACGGATACAAGGATGCGATCTTGGGTGCGCCCGATACAAAAAATGAATCGGATGGCCGAAGAGGTCACGCTTACATCATTTTGGGATCACAAAACATGGACACTGAGATTGATCTCAAAACTCCGACACCGGGGACAACGATCAAGATCAGAGGTCTTCATGCAGGAGACCAACTCGGATTTTCAGTATCCGATGCGGGTGACGTCAATAATGACGGATTCGACGACTTCCTAGTGGGTTCTCCGAATGCCCACGGCAGCGGTGGAATGGACGAAAGCGGCAACGGACGTGCTTACCTGATCTATGGTTCCCCAAACCTTCCAGATACGATTTCCGTAGCTTCTCTTGGATCTATGGGTGTCACCATCATTGGTGGCCAAGAAGATGGAAGACTGGGTTACTCAGTCAGTGGTGCTGGTGACTTCGACGGAGATGGTATTCCTGACCTCCTCATTGGCGCACCTGAAGAAGAGCATGGTGAATCCTCGAGTGGAGCTGCTTATCTCATCCGTGGTGGATCTCTTCCGTCTGTCATCGATCTTAAGATGAGTCACGCAAGCGTCACACGTTTCAAAACCGGAGGAAACAATCACAATGTAGGTCACTCTGTTGCCGATCTTGAAGATTTCGATGGTGACGGGTATGCAGACATTGCCATCACTTCCATACGTCATGGAGACGATGGTGGACTTCACGCAGGCCGTGCCTGGGTTATTTACGGAGGAGTGATTCCTCCAGCTGAAGCAAACCTGAATTCACTTTCCAGTTCTGGACTCGCCGGAACAAAGATCAGAATACCAGATGGTGATCATGAACTTGGACAGGCTATAGCAGGTGCCGGAGATGCCGACAATGATGGCGACTCCGAATTGCTTCTCAGTCGTTCGCTCCATGATCAAGATCCCACAACGTTACAAACGGTGGCTTACCTTGTACGTGGATCCAGTGACAGACCCGAATTCATCAATCTTGCACAGGGTGGCCCTGGTATTACAGCCTATAAAACCCTCTTCGATAATGACGAAGATGGCCAAACTGTTCACGGCGTTTACGACCACTCTGGAGACGGTTTGGACGACCACATTGTTGGTATTCCAAGAACAGTGATCCTCGAACAGGAAAAAGGAAGTGCTCACAGAATTGATGGTAATCAGGACCTTGGCTCTAGCGAAGTCCTTGATCTTCATCAGCAAGATGGTCGTGCATACCTGGGCACCAAAGACAATCAGTCCGTTGGACGCTCCGTCGGTGGTGCTGGTGACCTTAATAATGACCGTTCCAATGATTTGATGATCGGTGCCCCCGGAGATAGCCCCTACGGACGTCTTCGTGCAGGAGTCGTGTACTTCTACCTCGGTAATGAGCTGCGCTCACCGAACCAAGTACAAACCAGTGCTGTCGGTCAAACTGTAGACATCACTTGGAATAACAGAGCCATTTATGACGTCATAGAGTTATTCAAGGATGATGTTCTGATTGATACGCTTGGTGGGGAAGATACTTCCTACACTGACGAGAATGTTCAATACGGAGATCACACATACCACGTTCGTGGAATTCGTAGAGATATCACAACCAAAAAGCGCGGAAGTTCTATCCGTGTTCTGAATCCCATCTCGAACTTTATGTGCAGGTCTTTAGGCCGAAATGTCACCCTGACATGGGAAAATAATGACGCCTTTTACACAGCAACCGATGTTTACCGTGACGGAGTATTGATTGCCAGTGTTCCAGGTGGAGCTGTGTCCTACTCGGATATCGACGTCGACTACATGGGACACACTTACCAACTGGTTTCACGCGGAGATCGCACAGAAACATTGCCTGTATCTTGCATGATTACAGTGCTGCAAAATCCGACTAATCCCGCTTGCTCAGCCGAACCAAATCCGGTATCTAACAATGTTGAGGCCACCATAACTTGGAGTAATGGGCCTGACACCATCTACGAGAGCATCAAGATTTACCGTGATGGATTTGAAGTGGCCAGCCTTGACGGATGGCAAACTAGTTACACAGAGGTTCTGTTGGAACCCGGTACCTACATGTATTCCGTCGAAGGTCGGGCTGACAACGACCGAGCCATTTCGGTCCGCGCTTATTGCGAAGTCACTGACCCAGTAGCACCGAAATTGCTGACATGCAGCGCTGAAGGTAGCACTGTATTTTTCAACTGGGTCAATACGGATGCCTACGACTTTATCGAAATTGAGTTTGGACCGACAAACGGTAGTTATCCCGTTGCTGTCTTAGCACAACTTCCAGGAAACACACAATCTTACCAAACGAACTCGCTTGGCCCCGACAACTACACAGTGTCTATCAGAGGTCGCAAGTTCAACGGTCAGAGTGGCAGGATCGACTGCACCCTCTCCGTACCCGTTCCTCTCAGTAATCTGATGGCCTCAGCGATGGGACAGACCGTCCATCTTTCCTGGAGTAATGGCGGATTATACGACTTTATTGATATCTACAGAGACAATCTCTTCCTAGAGACCATCTCCGGAACTTTGACCAACTACACAGATGACGAAGTTCCCTTTGGAGATCGCATCTACATGTTGAAAGCTCGACTTCGCCTTGGAACGACTGATCCTCTCATGAGAGGCATCACTGTTCTCCGCAGACCCGAAGCATTGACATGTGTGGGTGAAGCAGATCAAGTCAGACTGAGTTGGACAAATCCACTTCCAAGTTACTCCGAAATCGATATTTATCGTGGAGGTAACTATCTGACGACAGTATCGGGAGACGACATGGAGTATGTCGATATGGGTCTCAGCCCTGCGACATACGATTACTCTCTCAAAGCAAGACTCGACACGAGTACGAGCGATGTGACTGAGTGCGAAACTGTGATCCCCGAACCGATCAATACGATCAGTACGGGACTACTGGATGGATCAAACGCCATCATCAGTTGGTCGCCCCCAGTTCCAGAAGCCACTTCCATCAGATTGTTCAGGGACGGCGTTGAGATTGCATCATTGCCGCCAACAACTATCTCATACATTGACCCGGATCTTTTTCCCGGAGTTTACAGTTATTGCGTGAGAGCCGATATCGATGCGAATTACAGCACTAACAATTGTAAAAACGCTATCGTCCCCGAGCCACCCACAGAAATCATATGCTCTGTAGATGCCGCACAAACGACCATCACATGGACGAATAACGGTGTTTATGACGAAATCATCGTGAAACGTGACGGCGGAACCATTGAAGAGAATATCCCAGGAACAAGCAGTTCTTACTTTGATCCGAATCCGGGGCCTGGTCCTCACCTTTATCAGGTCTATGGAAAGATTGCGAATTTCGTCTCTAAAAGTCTCGATTGCACAGTCACTGTTCCTTATCCACCCGCCCAATTGGCTTGCAGCCTGAGTGGTGGTACCGACTCGGTACTGACATGGGAAAATACTGAACCCTCGACCAACATCGTTGTCTACAGAGACGGCAGTCTGATCGCGACTCTCGCTCCTGATTCAGGTGGATACACCGATGCAGGTGTGGCTCCCGGAACCTATGAGTACTGCGTGGTCAACGTCTTCGATCACTCCGACGGTTCAAAAACGAGTGCTTCGACATGCTGTACTCTGATCGTGCCGTTCCCGCCGACCAATCTTTCATGCGTATCCATTTCTGGAGATGTTGCTCTTTCATGGACAAATAACGACAGTTACGAGACCGTGGAACTTCGTCGTGATGGAAATGTGATCGCAGAACTCGGTGGAACTGAGACCAGTTACATCGATGCTGCAGTGACCCCGGGAAACAGAACTTACACCGTCTCGGGCGCCATTCTTGAAAATGATTCCACCACGGATTCCTGCTCCGAGGATGTCCCTGCCGCTATTACCAATCTAGGTTTGACGGCCCTCGCAGGTACTGTCAGTCTTTCTTGGGATCACAGCGGTCCGGGTAGTGAAGTAGATATCACTCGCAATGATACTCTTATTGCGACCCTCGACAGCGGCACAACGAGTTATCAAGACCCGGGTAATAGCATGGGTGATTATGAGTACTGCCTGACGATGCGCATCGGAGCAGGAACCAGTCCAACAGTCTGCTCTTCCATTCATGTACTAGGAGATCCAAGTGCCCTCGCATGCAGCTCTGCTGCGGGATTCGTCAACTTATCCTGGGAAAACAATGACACCTACGCCACGCTCACCTTGAACAGAGACGGCGATTTGTTGACGATTCTAGATGGAGACAGCACCTCCTACACTGATGACTCCGCTACTGTGGGCAGCCACACTTACACGCTGACGGCGTTAAATGGTCCCAGTACTAGCGCAACCATCGATTGCACTGTCGATCACTTCTTAACCGCTCCACAAGGGCTTGCATGCTCTGTCACAGGTGGCGAAGTTGATCTGAGTTGGGCCAATGGTGATACATATGAATCTATCACCGTCAGTCGCGATGGAACCCTGCTGGCTATCCTTCCCGGTGACATCACCAGTTACCACGATGCTTCAGCCACACACGGTGCCAGAAGTTACTCCTTGGTCGCTTCCGGTGGATCCATCGACAGTGATCCGACCTCATGCAATGTGGATGTCCCGGCAACACCTATGGATATGGCTTCTTCCACACTGGACAGCACAGTGACCCTGACCTGGACCCTTGCGGCACCAGGGAGTGAACAACTTGTGACACGTGATGGAAATCCGATTGCAACCATCTCTGGATCTGCAACCAGCTACTCTGACACCGGCGTGCCCCCTGGAAACTACACCTACTGCGTGACAAACACGATTGGTGCCAGTACCAGTGCGACAACATGCACAGCAGCACGAGTCCTTGCGAACCCGAGCGGATTCTCTTGCGGCTCAGCAGCAGGTCTCGTCAGTTTGTCTTGGAACAACAATGACACCTACGAATCAATCCTTCTCGAAAGAGATGGTGTCAAGTTGGCACTTCTCAATGGAGGCACCAACACCTATGTCGATGATTCGGCAGCGACGGGTAACCATACATACTCCATTACTGCGAGTGCAGAAGCTGACTCGACAACCAGCGGAACATTTGATTGTTCAGTTCTTCATGAACTGGCTCCAACCAGTGGCCTTGGTTGCTCCGTAACTGCAGGTGAGGTAGATCTCTCCTGGAGTAACAATGACACCTACGAGTCGATCTCCCTCAGTCGCGATGGCAACTTCTTGGCACTGCTCCCGGGTGATGCCACTTCCTACCATGACAGTGATTCTCAAGCCCATGGTGCACATACTTACACCTTGGTCGCTGCTGCTGGATCCATTGAAAGTGATCCCACCAGCTGCACTGTCGACGTGCCCTCCACTCCGGAGAATCTCTCTTGCACGCTCTCGAATGGAGCTCAAGTCCAGATGAGCTGGGATCTCCCGGCTGCTGGTATTGCGGTGGATATCTATCGTGATGGAAGCCTGATCGATACTCTGGGTGGATCCTCAACCAGTTACACCGATACTCCAGGACCTGGTACATATGAGTATTCAGTGGTCAACAGAAGTGCCGATGGCACCTCACCCGCCACTTCTTGCTCTATTGTTGTTCCAGTTCCACTTTCGGGCTTCAGTTGCTCCACCATTGGTGACGGCAACAACCTGAGTTGGACGAATGGCGAAACCTATGATGCGATTGCTGTCTACAGAGATGATGTCAAGATCGGCTCAGCCAATGGTGGCACCGAGTTCTTCACCGACTTCCCTCTGGACGCCGGCACTTACAACTACGAGATCGTCGCAAGAATCGGTACTTCAGAGACAGCCGGACTCACATGTTCGGTGACCATCTTGCCTCCGCCCATCAACTTGGCGTGCACTTTCTATGGTGCTCCGGTCAACCTGAACTGGGAAAACCAAGCCAGTTACACCACGATTCACATCGAACGCAATGGCGTACTCCATGCCTCGATTTCAGGAAACGCCACCAGCTACCAGGACATCGTCCCGGTCGAGGGTGACTACTCCTACGTGATTTACGGTGAGCACGCTGACGGGGTGACCACCTCGACAACGTGCGCCGGACATGTGGAGCGATTCCTCAGAGGCGATGCCAACGGAGATACCAACTGTGATATTGCAGATGGTATCTGGGTCTTGAACTGGCTCTTCATCGGTGGACAGGAGCCGACTTGCTTCGACTCTGCAGACTTCGATGACAACGGTTTGGTCACCATTGGCGACGCCATGCTGATGATCTTCTACTACCTGCATGCCGAAGGAATGCCCAGTATGCCACCGGCGAATAACTACCCGGATGCAGGACTCGATCCGACCGACGATACTCTGGATTGCATCGAATCCCCCTACTAGGGCTGACGCTTTCCGAAAGTTCGAAAGATACACCCCCCGCCGGCAATGCCGGCGGGGGTTGTCCTCTTTTCAGACGACCTTGACCCCTCCACCGTCCATCTGCAAACCACCGTCCATCTACAAACCACTGTGCAATCTGGGGGTGTCGATCTCGCCAGTTCGGGGTATGCTTCCTTACGAGTGGAATAGGAAATAGGCCCCCGAGCCTGATTTCGCTCTACAGGTCACGAAACGGACGGTTTGATAGAAATGTCGATCACTGGTGCAGGATTACCTCCTGGTTTCACAGGAAACGAGACTTTGACCCCCGGGGCCTACGGTCCCGTCTGTTCTCGCTGCCCGATCTTCTCCCAATGCCTCAAAGTCTGTGATCTGATTGAAAATGTGATTCCGAGTATGGAAAAAGGTCGGGTCGATGCCGAAGACCTCCCCAGGCTCTACATGGGAATACGAACGGTGAACGTTCTGCTGGACAATATTCACCTTCTGACCCCCCGCCAGCAGCAAGTGGTTCAGTTGTATTATCGTGAATCACTCCAACAACAGGAGATTGCGGATCGATTAAAGGTGACCCAGCAGGCGGTGGCAGATGCCCTTGTCCGAGCTCGAAGAGCCGTCGGCAAGCACTTCGAAAACCGGGAGTTCTCTCGCAACTCAGGTGGATAACCCTCATCCGGTAACTATTCCTCAGCAATTACCCAGATAATCCTTCTCAAGGCTGTGTTTATTGACATGAGGCCTTCCCCGGCTAGAATTCATGAAGGTAGTTCATTTGTGATGACCCCAATTCGGGGTTTCAGAGACTGGGTTACGCCGCTCATTGAGGCGATATAACTCCTAATTCCGATCTGTTTTTTTTGATGAACCTACCCCCTGAATTTTGTTGGTGCGAGTGTTATCGGACCCTATGGTCGCTGAAGATATGAACTCTCCACTACCCACTTTCCGCTTCGGACACTGTCCGCATGCGGGGCCTTTTGCGAGGTCAGCTCGAGGAAAGAATGTCCAGATGAAGTCATTCAATGATTCGATTATCGGTTCTCAAACTGCTGGAGCGCGTCCCGCTCTTTGGTTAGCGCTGATCACATGCTTCGTGCTCTTGGGTTCTCTTCCTGGAAAGGTTGAGGGTCAAGTATTTTGTGACCCCGCCGACCCCACATACGGAACCTGCATTCTTCAATCAGGTACCTTTCCTGGCGACCTCCCCTTTGCAACGACGGTCAATGTCGGCACAGGAGATCTTTTTGTCGCAGATTACCTCAGTGGCGTTTTCTATCGCTTCTCAGAAGATATCTCAGAAATACCCGTAGCTCAGGCTGCTCCCAAAGGACCCGCAACATACTTGGGTCTTTCTTGGTCGGCGATCGACAATAATCTCTACTGGATTATCAATGATCAAGGCAACGACTTGTTGGTGGTTTCGAGTTTAGGTGGAAGTCTGATTTCTGAAACTCCGCTGAACCTTCCAACCGGCGTAACAAGTCTGACAGGACTCGCTTGGTTCCCCAGCAGTAATAGTTTTTGGACCAATGATTTTGAAAACGACACCTACCATGAACTTCTGCCTGACGGGACCTTCACGGGACAAACTTTCGGAAACCCCGAACAAGATGGCTCAGCAGCTGGAGCATTTGGTCTCGGCATCACAGTCGTTCAGGATTTGAATACTCTAGAATTCTTCTTCGATCTCCCTGTCGGATCTCCTGCAGCCAATCGCACCAATAAGGTCGAGCGCGTCTCTGTGACTGGCGAAGTACAAGGACTCTCCTTTCCGTTGGCCAGCCTCAATAACATGAGTGGCTGGGTCACGGGTATTGCTTGGACTCCCTTCGGGTCCTACGGAGGTCCTAGTAACTATCTCCTCGATCTCACCAATGGAACAGTGGTCGAAGTCGCGGTTCCCACTCCTTTAGCACCCTCGATTACAGACATTGCATGCTCTGCTGACAACAATAATGATGTCAACCTGAACTGGACGAATCCCATCACATACGACAATATCCGCGTCCTCCGAGATGGTGCTGAAATCGCCGTCCTCGGTGCCGGAGTTGACTCCTATGTGGATGTCGATGTCGACCCCGGAACATACGCCTACGAGGTGATACCGACCCCTGCTGGATCTGCTGACGGACTTCCAGCTGCAACCTGTGAAGTGGTCGTAGGCTTCGGTAGATTCCTCGGTGCCGTGACTCACTCTGGCGCATTGCCCGGAGGCGTAGCAGTCGTGGAATCGACCGATCAGTTGCTGGTCGCTGACAGTTCCGGCCTCAGCGCTTGGTCCTACCAAAAAGATCTCACCCCCACCGGAGTTGCTATTCCTGGACCCTTCTCCAGTAGCCAAACTCTCTCGGGCATCGCTTGGAATTCAGATACGGATCAGTTGGCATGGCTCACTGAGAACGCAGATTTCCGGATCACAGATCTCGCTGGAACAGAAGTTTCCGCTTCGTTGTTGAACGTTTCCTCAGGGCAAGTTCTCAGCGGTCTTACATATTCACCGACTCTGGGTAAATACCTGACGGTGAACCTGTCCACACAACAGATTTTAACCATTTCCACAGACGGTATCGTGGAGGTTCATCCCGCAGAGATACCCACTCGAACCAGTCCTACTGTTTTCTTTGGCGGAATCGCAATACGAGGTGGCAGCACACTGGTGTTTGACCTTGCCTATGGATCTCTCGCTTCAGGTGGAGTCACTCGCCTAGAACGTTTGGTGGGCGGATCCCCCGTCGGTCTTGGTTTTGACCTGACACCCTCTGTCAATTCTGGAGACATTCACGGCCTCGACGGAACTGAATCGGGACCATTTGGCTTCCCGGTTAGTTATGTCATTGGACGTGACTCGGGTGTGATCACAATGCTTTCCTCAGATCTCAGTGGAACCGGATCCGATTTCATACGGGGCGACGTCGTTCCTGATGGGGACATCAACATCGTGGATGTGAGTCAGCACCTCATCTTGCAATTCGCACCTGGTCAAGATCCCAGTCTTTGCCTCGACGCTCTCGATGCCAATGACGATGGATCTGTAGATATTTCAGACGCCATATACATGCTCTCCTTCCTGTTTGAAGGAGGACCTCAAATGCCGGCTCCCACGGGCACTTGCGGAACAGATGACACCGTCGACAACTTGATCTGCCAGGAATTCGAAGGCTGCTAATCAGGTCACACGACAACCAAAACATAAAAAGAGCCCCTGCCGGTTACCGACAGGGGCTCTTTTTTCATCGGTGACACATCTGCTCATGCTCTCCCATTAGGAAAGTGTGTCCGCGAGCAATGGAAGAGAAACATCATAACGATATTGAATCGACGAGTGATCGTCATCGAACTCTTCATATCGATAAGGAACACCGAGGTCCTCGAATCGCTGAGCTAAGATTCGAGCTCCATGATGTAAGCGATACTGATCCCTAGAACCACAATCGAAAAAGAGGCACTTTAACTTTTTCAAATTATCGACATGTTCTTCTGCCATTTGTACGGGGTCCCAACGAAGCCATTGCTGCCAACGCTCATCGATCAATTCCCCCGTCCGAGCATCAAAGGGTAACTGAATACAGTCAGGGTTTTCGAGGTCAGGGTCGTAAAAGGCAGCGAGTGCGAGAATCATGAGCGTCATGATATCGCTTCCTCGTAGTTTGATTTTCGTTCTCATTTTTTTAAGGAAGGCTGCCGGGTTTCCTTCAAATCTTCTTAGAGTATCGATCGCCAAAGGGAAATCGGGAAGGCATGCATAAGGGAAGTACATGTCACCGCTATGGCAGGCAATTCCTCCCCAAACATCGGGATGAAGCATCCCGTGAACAAGTGCACCGTATCCTCCAGAAGAATATCCAAAGACACCCCGGTGCTCACAAGCATCCAGAGTCCTCCAATTTTCATCGACAAAAGGTACCAGTTCTTTGGTGAGGTAACTCGCCCATGGCCCCACAGCCGGAGAATCGATGTACTGATTTCCCCCCAAAGAGGTAAAGCCATCTGGCATCACCACGATGGTGGGAGCCATCTTTCCAGTGCCAACGAGCCGATCGAGTCGCTCCACAATATTTTCGCTGAACCCATCCCAGTTGAGAGCCTTCAGCCCACTCGAGGTAAAACTAGCGAGATAATAGATCGTCGGATATCGAGTCTCACCATTCCCCTCATATCCTGGGGGTGTCCATACAGCGACCCTACGAACAGGAGGATCTCCGAGAGCATTATTGGCGAGCAATTCCGAGGTGTGATCGACAATCTGCACACGACCCCGTACTCCTTCATATTTGAGCACGTTACTCTCCCCTTTCCTCAGGTGTCATTGGTCTCCACGTCACCACAGGTTAGAATCTCTCTTCCGGTTCCCATGGGCAACCGGCCGTTTTGTAACCGGAAGGGAAATCAGACCATGAGTGATTCAACATACCCAAGACAATTTCTGCCAGCGGATTTCACCGCCAACAGCTTCGAGGCTATTGAAAAGGTCTACAAAGGCCTTCTCGAAAGAGACGTCTCGACAAAAGACCTTCTTGAAAAGTGGTGTCGAGACTGGAGTGAAGTTGATTCCGTCATCGCAGAGGAAAGCTCTCGGCGATACGTCAAGAATACTTGCTTCACTGAAGATCCGGACGTCAAAGCTCGATTCATGGAGTGGCTCAAAGATATCGCACCGGGCTTAAAAAAGATCAGTTTTGATATGGATCGAAAGTTCATCGATTCCCCAGCCCTCAGTGAACTCGATACCGCTGAGTTTGGCATGTGGATTCAGTCCGTCCGCAATAGCGTCGAACTCTTCCGTGAGGAAAATATTCCTCTGCAAACTGAAGAGAAAGAATTAGACGCAAAATACGACGAAGTCATTGGCGCAATGACTGTTGAATTCGATGGAGAGACAAGAACGCTTCCCTACATGGGACGAATTTTGGAAGAAACTGACAGAGACCGACGTGAACAAGCATTCCGTGCTGTCAACGATCGTATTCTTCAAGATCAAGATCAGATTCAAACCATCTTCGATCGTCAACTTGATCTTCGACAGCAAATGGCTGTCAACTGCGGGTTAGACAATTATCGATCTCTTCGTTTTCGTCAGTTGGAACGCTTTGACTACGGACCGGAAGAATGTCTCCAGTTCCATGACTCCATCGAAAAAGTGGTCATGCCACTGATCAAGGATCGCTTGGAAAGACGTAGAGAACAGATGGGCCTCGAAAAACTGAGGCCTTGGGATACCGCTGTCGATCCCATGGGTAGATCTCCACTGAGACCCCTCGAAAAGGGCACCCCATTGATTGATGGTTGCCGCCAGATTTTCGGCAAGGTTCACCCAGATCTGGAAGACATGTTTAATATCCTGATCGATGGAGATTTGCTGGATCTCGATTCACGTAAAGGAAAAGCACCTGGTGGTTACCAGGCCACATACCACGAGATACGTAAACCTTTCATTTTCATGAATGCTGCCGGCAAGCAGGGAGATGTTGAAACTCTTCTCCATGAGGGCGGGCATGCTTTCCATTCGATTGAGGCTCGTGATCACACTTTGATTGCCAATCGTCACGCTCCGATTGAATACTGCGAAGTGGCATCGATGGCGATGGAGCTTCTCGGAGCACCTCACCTCGACGTTTTCTACGGTGAGGGTGAAGAAGTGACAAGGGCTCGTATCGATCACTTGGAAGGTATCATCAGCCTGTTCCCTTGGGTGGCCATGATCGATTCATTCCAGCACTGGCTCTACACGACTCCGGGGCACTCCCGCGATGAACGTCGCCAAACCTGGCTCGGTATCATGGACCGCTTTGGAACGGGTCAAATGGACTGGACTGGCATCGAAGAAATCAGAGCACACCGTTGGATGAGACAATCTCATCTCTTCGGCGTCCCTTTCTACTACGTGGAATATGCGATTGCGCAATTGGGTGCTCTTCAGGTGTGGAGAAATCATCGGAACGATCCTGACGAAGCAATACGTTTGTATCGTAACGGGCTATCTAAGGGCAATACCGTGACCCTGCCACAGCTCTACAAGGAAACGGGTACCCGCTTCGATTTTTCTTATGATAATCTCTCAGAACTGATCGAAATGGTCAGGGAAGAAATTGAAACTCTTGAAAGTGCCATCGTTTGAAGGCCTTTTACGAATTTGGTAACGATAAATTTTCACAAAGGAAAGCGAGAATACTGATGAGTAAAACTCAGGAAATCTCCCGGTTGTGCTGTTCATTCCTCATTTTGATTTTGGCATACTTAACGCCACTCTCCACATTCGCTCAAGACGAAGGTGGTCAGAAAAAAGAAGAGAACGTAAAGAAAGCCAAAGTCGTCACGGACCCGGCTATCGCCAGCGTTCAGGCCTTCATCAAAAAGAATGTCGCAGACAAAAAGATTAATAAGGAAGTGGCGGGCTGGAAAAGTCGCCTCCCTAAATTCCCAACGACGAAGTTCACAGAGGGAACAACGTACATTTGGAACCTTGCCACCAATAAAGGCGATGTCAAAGTCCAGTTCATGCCCTCTGTCGCTCCAAACCATGTCGCAAACTTTATTTACCTCACTGAATTAGGTTTTTTCGACGACCTGAAATTCCACCGAGTCATCACAGGTTTCATGGCTCAGGGCGGGTGTCCACAAGGCAGTGGCCGTGGAAACCCAGGTTACCGATTCGACGGGGAATACGCCGCTGATGTAAAGCACACAACAAATGGACTCTTGTCGATGGCCAATGCAGGTCCAGGAACTGACGGGAGTCAATTCTTCCTCACCTTTGTTCCAACTCCATGGCTCGACGGAAAACATACCATTTTCGGTAAGATGATCTCTGGCGAGAGCACTCTCAAAGCTCTTGAGGCTTCTGGTAGTCGGGGTGGTCGCCCTTCCGAAGAATTGAAAATCAACAAAGCCACCATCACTGTCGTGGCTGCAAAAAAAACAACAAAGGTTCCGAAAGTAGGTCAACAATGAGTACCTCCGAAAAATCAATCCACTCCATGCGTGAGGCCGCAGAAGCTCTGAAAAGTTCGGGTGAAATTAACACCGAGGTCGATGGCTGGAGAACCTCCCTTCCTATGTTCCCGCAAACAGAACTCGAGGAAGGTGCAGAACTTTTTTGGGTTTTAGAAACCAATCATGGCACCATCAAAATTCAATTGATGCCTGACGTTGCCCCCAACCATGTGAGAAACACCATGTACCTCACAGAATTGGGTTTCTACGACGAACTGAGCTTTCACCGCGTGATCACAGGCTTCATGGCTCAAGGTGGCTGCCCTGAAGGAACTGGCATGGGAGGTCCCGGGTATCGATTTGCTGGAGAGTTCTCTCCGAATGCACGGCATGACCGTCGTGGCGTACTTTCAATGGCAAATGCTGGACCGAATACGGATGGAAGCCAGTTCTTCCTCACGTTCACCGCTACTCCACATTTGAACAACAATCACACCGTCTACGGAGTCGTTGTTGCCGGAGATCCGACACTGGAAGCCTTGGAATCTCGTGGATCAGGACAGGGTGCGACCAGTGAACCCCTCGTCCTCGTCAAGGCCAGCATCGAATAAATTTACATCGAATAAATCTACATCGAGTAAATCTACATCGAGCAGGTTTACAGTTTCGAAATTGTCGACAGATAAACCACTGCGGGGCACCTTTCCATTCAGGAAAGGTGCCCCGCTTCATTCGCCAAATACGGTTTTAAAGTCCCAAGGGACACGCTTAGTTATGCTCCGGATTATTGGGCAGCATCGACCATAACTGAAAGACAGAATCCGGGAGACAGCGAAGGCTATTTCGCCAAACATCCTTCACCTCCCACTGCATACAGCGGTGAGCCAGTCCTGAAATCAAAATCCACGCGCCCTGTTCTAATTCTGATTTCAGCTGTCTTTTTTCCCATCCTGATGCGCCACAAAAATACCTCACCTGATCGTCAGATATCAAACCCTCTTCTAAGGATTTAAAAACTTCATCCGGATGGGATCGGTAAACTCCTGGGGCGACTTGAAGAAACGAAGACGGGAGAGTTTCAACTGCATCAAATTCATCATTGACCGTAATCAGGGAGTAGCCAACAACTTGCTCAACGGGCCCCCCTACAAAAATAGGAGCTTCTATTTTCGGGACGGTGTGAGCATCCGGGAATATTTCTTGAAACGACTGCCCAGTAGGACGATTCAGAATCAAGCCCATCGCTCCTTCGAGTGGATCGTGATCAGTAATGAGAACGACCGACCTCGCAAACATAGGGTCGTCTTTTACTTTCAGAAAGGGTGTTGCGATCAAACAACATCCTGGCGCGATACGATCAGTCATCTCTACAAGCATTTCATCCAACCCACTTCGATGGAGACGTCTCCTTGTTCGTTCTCATTCCCCCATGAGTATCGGAGCCACTAATCGATGATGCAATGACACGAGGGAGATCAGATCTCTACGATTGTGGGTATAAATCGGAGTAATCACTTCGAGCGGAGATCCCTCTCGAAGATCCTGAAATCTTAAAGGAGCTTCCGATCCTGGAACATCGTCTGCGCAGCGAGGTATCCCCAACAACCTCTCTTCTGCGGTCACCAACCGGCAATTGGGCCACTTTTTTTTATAATGCCGACGAATGATGGGCAAGAGGTCGACAGATTGTGGCTCATTCTCGGTTTCCAACCCATGCCACTGAGCACGGTGCCTCAAAAAAGGCAGATCAAATCCGTCCCCGTTGTAAGTCACCACCGTTCGAAAAGACGCCATCCACTGATAAAGTCGATCGAGTTGTTTCCTTTCTGTGGAGACGTCACCTGAATACCATTGCCGGAGTCTCAAAGTGTCGTTTCTTCGATAAAGAATTCCGATCATCGCAGTCAGGGACCGATGTGCCATCAAGCCTGTGGTTTCAAGGTCAAGGAAAAGGGTATCTTCTGATGTCGCTGACAAAACCTCCTCCGGAATTTCTCCTTTGATCTGTTCATCGACTTCCAGAGGGATTGTTGGACAACGACGTGTCTTCGGCCTTCGACTTTCTGACTTGCGAATCATGCGACGTACTCGTTCGGAAGCAGATCGCTTCATCGCTGCCTCCCTCGACGCGATGTGAGACGGGCCACTTTTCGTATTTTTCTTTCCACTCGTGCATCCAGCAAAGGGGGCACTGGAATCATGGGGTTTTCGCAAGGTGCAGGGATCCCTTCCAGCTGAGGCTCGTAGGACTCCTTCCCTAATAATAGATGCAACAACCACCGTGTTGCTTCCTTAGGAAAAGGATACTCAAGGACTTCCGCTTCAAGAGCCGATTCAATCCGTGACGCTCCTGGAAGAACACATGCTGGACAACCTGCGGCACAAGGGCACTCTGTCACTGCTTCAAGAACATCCGACATCATCGAGAGATGTAGTTCATGACCTAACTCTGAATACCCGATACCTCCCGGGTAAAGATCGAAAATATGAATCAAATTATCATCGACATGATGATCGATGTCGCCCGGATCACACATAGCCCGCATCGCGAGTAAATCACGGAATAGTCGCGCCACACCATGCATGCCAGATCGTAAAAAGGCTGTCCCAAATCGTTCAGATTGAAGAACCGTGTCTCGATTGAGCGAAATCTCATGACTGACGGTATCCAATTCCAATGGAGGAAGATGAACTTCGCCATACCCGATATTTTCAGTCGAATGAAAACGCACTTTTTTATATCCCGTGAGTCGCGTTCGTACTTCAACTTCAGCAAGTCGAGATCCTGCACCAGGAACTTCTCGATGTGACCATTCTTCCGTCACCGTCACTTTTTTCTGTGTCAAAACCTGAGTGTAGTACCCTGTTTTTGTTCTACGAATTTTGACCAGGCAATTGACGTGGTCCATCTCCTCGACAATAAACGTTTCTGCTCTGTGGATATAAATCGCACCTTCATACAAACTGAGCATAGCAGCGACATAATCCAGTTCACCGATGACGTTTTCAGGACCCAACTCTAGAATCGTGAAATTTTCTTCACTTGCAGTACGTAATTTGACCTGAGTCGCTGGGTACTCCTCTCTCGCCAAATACCAGGCTCCACCTTCTTCGCGCAGTCTTTTTTCTTCCTGAAGAACAGTACACATCGCTGTCAGATCTTCGCCCAACAAATCACTATCTTCTCCACTCAATGGCAATTCATAGGCAGCACAGATCAGATGCCGGGCAACGATATAAGGGTTGTCGGTCTCGATGACCGCATTCTCAGGAGAACTCTCATGTAAGCTATCTGGATGACGAACAAACCACTGATCGATGGGATCCTGACCTGCGATGAGAAATACCAAGGATTCTCCCTGTCGCCGTCCTGCTCGCCCAGCTTGCTGCATGAATGAACAGACACTTCCAGGCCACCCCACGATGATGCAACCATCCAAACCTCCCACATCGATTCCGACTTCCAATGCACTGGTGGAAACGACCCCCCCCAATTGCCCATCAAATAGAGACGCTTCAGTCTGTCGACGTTCCGACGGGAGGTACCCCGCACGATAGGGTTCGATACGATCCGCAACCTCTTCCCTGTCTCTCGCCCCCTTCGCACGTTCCCGGATATACCTCAGGATCAACTCCACACTGTTTCGAGTTCTGGCAAAACAGATGGTTCTCAATCCACGTCGAACCAATTCTGGAAGAAGTTTGACGGCGACAGAAGTCGGTCCTCTTCGGGCCAAAGTTCCGTCCGGCTTTTCTATCACCGGAGGATTCCACAAAACCACTTCCTTATGACCTCTGGGAGAGCCGTCGTCCTCGATCACTTTGACATCTCTGCCAATCAATCGTGAAACATGCTCTCCTGGATTCTGGATCGTTGCACTCGCAGCAATAAAAGTGGGGTCAGATCCATGATGCCGGCAAATCCTTCGAAGTCTTCTCAGTACACTGGCGACATGAGATCCGAAGATACCTCTCAATGTGTGAACTTCATCGATGACGACATATCTCAAGTTCGCAAAAAATGCTCCCCAGCCACCATGATTAGGAAGAACTGATGCGTGGAGCATGTCTGGGTTCGTCAGAATGATTCTTCCCGACCTCCGTAAACGTCTTCTCAAAGTCGGCTCCGTGTCGCCATCATAAATACCGGTCTCAAGGGAGAGGCCTATACCATCGATCAAACCTCTGAGATGTCGATGTTGATCCTGTGATAAGGCCTTCGTCGGATACAGCAGCAAAGCATGTGCACCCGGTTCTTTGACCATGGCATCGATCACAGGAAGAGTGCAACAGAGGGTCTTTCCACTTGCAGTAGAAGACGCAATCACCACATCCTCTCCAGATAAACTCTTGGTCAATGATCGCGCTTGGTGTCGATAGAGAGGCCAAGTCCCCGAAGCCTTGAGGTGATCGATGATTTGAGGATCTAGGTCCGGGGTCGTCTGAGCAAACTCAGCATCACGAGCAGGAATTGCGTATCTCGAGACTAATTCTTCCGCGGATCCCATCCGCGCTTCTACCCCGTGAAGAACCTCCAGAGGAGTCGGAGCTGAGCCCTTTCTTTGCACACTGTTGACCGTAAAGCCGGAAGTAGAAGAGATCGCCTTATCAGCGTCATATATGGAAGCATCCGAGTTGGGGTTTTGATTCATAGAGGTCTCCTGTTCTCAAAATGGATCTGGGCTTCAGAACCTAACATATACCTAACATTCTTTCCAGAAGCAGCCCTTCGAAGCAGTGTTACCCCCGAAATAATGATCCATTTGGCAATTCGACGCTGTTCCGGTATGGTGCGGAGGCACTCACCTCAATGGGGAAGACACGGTGATTTTTTGGCCGACAACAGCACATCGAAGTTCTTTTTTGGTCACTCCACCCGTGATCTCCAAATTGCTTTCAACCCTGCTCCCCAGAAATTATCCGCCATTTTTAAGCAGTATCCTGTGGGCGGGTGTAGAGCGCTCATTCTGCTCATTCTTCCACTCTTGGTGAGTGGTTGTGGCGGTGGCCCTGATCCACGACTCGCCGCCCCAGTGACAGCCCCCTTCGAAAATATCGAACAGTTGATCGACTCACGAAAAACAGCCCAAGCTCGTCGTCAGCTAGAACCCTATGCCAGTCCGGAGCAACCCAATTCCATCCGCGGACAAGCCCGCCTAGGTTTAGGTCGTTGCGCACTGGCCGAGAAAAATTTAGATGAAGCTTTTCGACATCTCGATAAAGCTCGGAAGCTTCTTCCCGAAGGCAAAATCCGAGCACGTGCACAACTTTATCTCGGTGAAGTTCTATTGAGAAAAAAAGCCGTCAATAGCGCACTTAACCAATTAGAAAGTGCCTTTGACAGGCTGGCTCGACGAGACCTTCGAACCCGGGCAGCATTTATGATTGTGAGAACCCTGGATGAATTGGATGATAAGGTTCCAACTCTTTACAGGGATGCCATGGGTGACGCTTACTTTCCGGAGTACTCCGGAATTTGGTCGACCCCTCGCCCGACCATCGAAAAATCTTCTGGACCTCCGCTCCCCGAAAAAACGACGGTCATTTCCAAGCCAAAGAAACTGACTCCGCCCAGAAGCCGAATCCGGTTGTACAAACGAAATCAATGGTCTGCAAAACCTGTTCGTAAATCATCCGTGAATCCGATGACTCGTCCTTTCCGCCTCACAGTGCATCACACTGCGGATCAATCTAATCTTGAATCTCTCGGCGCGAGTAATCCCCGTGAGTACCTTCAGAGATTACAGGGATACTGCCAAAATAATCTCGATTGGGGAGACATCGGGTATCACTACCTGATCAGTAAAGACGGACGAATCTGGGAAGGTCGCCCGATGAAATATCAGGGAGCCCATGCGGGAAATCACTCTCTCAATCGCGGTAATATTGGCGTGGCCCTGATCGGAAATTTTGACAAAATTCGACCGAGTACTGCTCAAATCCGAAGCCTTCAGCAACTGATAGAAGACCTTCGAACCCTCTACAAAATCCCTCCTAGTAAAATTTTTGGTCATGGGGATCTGAAAGAGACGGGTTGCCCAGGCACCTATCTCAAAGATGTACTTGGGGAATTGATCCGCCGAATGGACGATAAGTAATCGACTCAGGAGTGGTCATATCCACAATCCTGAAGTCTTTTCCGTCAGTTCACCCACCGTTGGAATCAATCGGTTGTTTACTGTTCTCCGCAAGATGGTTATTTTGACCCACAGAGGAATTTTGATCTCGAGGTCCCCTGTCGTTTCAGGAGTCCGGGATCGAGTCCAAAATCCTTCGAGGATAGGAGTCGCTATGATCTTCGGTTTCTTTGGTAAGAAGAAGCGGGAAGAAGAGCGTCGTAAGAATGAACGGGTACGCAAAGAATTAACGACCGAGCGAGAAGCCTTGGAGACCGAACTTGAACTTCTGGAAAAGAAGTTAAACGTAGAACTGGGCTCCTCGGATGGTGACCGAACCACGACCCTGAGTCGTTATCCTCGTCGCATTGTCGAATTGAGGATCCAGATCGATGCCATCAATCGAAAACTTAAACAGATCCCCGACCCCGACGAATGATAGATATCAGTTCGTATTTTTTCCCGTGCGGGGTTGTCGTATAAACTCTGACTCGTGAACACATTTCCATCGATGGCATGAGACATGCATTTCAGTACGATTTATTCATCCGCCGTGGAATCACTCTTCGTATCCTCGCCTCTGTAGGCACTACGACGACGGGAATACTCACCCGCACTCATTCCAAATGTGCTCTCCACGTCCCCGTTTTCACCCGTAATGTTTTCGTGAATTCTTTCAAGAAAAGGGACACACCAACCACACCCTGTTCCAGCACCGAAACATTGGGATAACTGCGACGGTTTCACGGGTTTAGTTTGGCGTGTGAAATTGACCAGCTTTCTCATGGAAACATGAAAGCAGTAGCAGACCTTATCGTCGAGTTTCACAGATAGCTCTCTTTCATAACCAGAGTCGTCTTGCTGGAATTTTCGCCGGAAAGGCGGATGATATCAGCATCCCCGGTATCATGCACGGACGAGGTGCACAGGGAAACCGCCCTCGAATTGGAGGCCCATGGATTTGATAGACCTACGTTCAGACACGGTAACCCACCCCACGGAAGCCATGCTCGATGCCATGAGATCCGCCCCTCTCGGCGATGACGTCATGGGTGAAGACCCCACCGTCAATCAACTGGAGAAGGAAAGTGCTCTTCGCCTCGGTAAAGAAGACGCCATTTTTGTCCCCTCAGGGACGATGGCAAACAGCATCGCTATCGGTGCACAAACCCGACCTGGTGATGAAATGCTTCTTCTGGAAGACAGTCATATCTATCTTTACGAAGCCGGTGGATCTGCGCGTCTCTGGGGCGTTCACCCTAGACCACTCACCTCAGTGAAGGGTTGCATTGATGTCGCTGATATTCATGCGCGTATCAGGCCTGATGACCCACATCAGCCTGTGACCTCTTTGGTTTGTCTAGAAAATACTCACAATATGTGTGGTGGGCTCGTCCTGACTCCGACGCAAGTCGCTCCCATCGTAGAAGCAACCCAAAAATACAACCTCAAACTCCATCTAGATGGGGCCCGGCTTTTTCATGCCGAAGTCGCTCTCAATACACCTGCCGAAGAAATCGTGAAAGATTTCGATTCTGTTTCCTTTTGTCTTTCCAAAGGATTGTCCTGCCCCGTCGGGTCGATGCTGTGTGCCGACAAAAAAACGATCGCAGAGGCTCGTCGATTAAGGAAATTGCTGGGCGGAGGAATGAGACAAGCTGGAGTTCTCGCCGCGGCAGGGCTGCTCGCTCTGAAGGAAGGCACCGCACGCCTCGCAGAAGACCAACAACGATGCCAGAGACTTGCCGAGGGACTCGCGGCACTTCCGGGAATTACAGTGAATCCAGCTCCGATCCAATCGAACATTCTGTTCATGTGTCGGGAAGGAGCCAGCCCGGAAGACTATCAAAACCATGCGTCCTCGCTGGCAGAAAAAGGAGTCAAACTCTTCGATATCGGAGAAAGAGGCCTCAGAGCCGTCGTGCATCGTCAAATTGACGATTCTGCTATTGAACGCGCTCTGGAGATATTTAGCGCTGAATTTAGTTCCTGATATCCTTCCGAACTCTGATCTCGGAACGGTACTGATGGGGTGGAGATGGAGAGTCTCCGAGAAACCCCTCCCAGCACCCTCATCCGGGCCTGAGAGGCCTTTGACGTCCACAGGTGTGGTCACCGAGACGAGGAGTAAACCGGTCGAATCCGGTCAGCGTGTTATACTCCTCACGAGGGCCTTCTGGCCCGATCTTGACCGCTAGTCCCGAGCTGATGGAGGGTACATGCCTCCATTGGACGTGTTGGAGAAGCCATGTGTTCTGCCGAGAATAAACCTGATCGAGATGCCACTGCCGGTGAGAGCGAAGAAATCGCTCTCGTCCGTCAGGCGATGGCGGGTGATGTATCAGCGTTTACCGAATTGGCAGAACGAATTGCTCCACTCGTCCTAGGAATGGCTCGAAGAAAAGTCGGTCGAGAAGATGCCGAAGATCTCGCACAAGAAGCGATGCTTCATCTGTGGAAGTCCTTACCCAAGATCAGAGAACCGCAGGCGTTCTTTGGCTGGCTTACCCGGCTGGTACGTAACCGTGCCCATCGCTGGATCGAACGCCGCCAACGAAAAACTGTTGTTCTTGAGGAAGCCCGTCACGAGTTGTTACTCAGGGCTCAAACACGATCTGAGGCGGATGACTTCACCGAGGCTGGAGAATCAGAGTCACGAGAATGGCTCGAAAGTCTCCCCGACGAAATGCGGTTGGCCCTCACCTGGAAATATGTTGATGGTCACGATTACGAGACCATTGGCGAAAGACTCTCCCTCTCCTTTCATCAGGTCGACTACCTGATGCGACGAGCCCGAAAGGCTCTGAAATCCAGACTTGATGCCCAAAAGACATCGAGTCCAGACCGATCGAATGGAGGACGAGGATGAGCGCAGATTCACTCTTTTCACTACAAAGTTGCCCCACCATCGTTGAAGCTTTGCCACGCTTCCTCGACGGAGAATGTGGCCCCGTAGAAGAATCACGTGTCGCCCAGCATTTGGAGTTGTGCAGTCGATGCCGCCTTGAGCACAATCGACTCGCTCAAGACTGGCTTCAAACTATATCTGCTGTCAACGGGGTTCAATCCTCTGACGCACAACGCTTGGTCATGGCCCTCGGTGACCAACTTCCTCCCCAAAGCCCCATCCCAGCCAGCGATCCGTCTCCACTTGAAACCCCAACAAGTGCAAGTTCTGGCCGTTGGTGGAGTATCGCCGCCTCATTCATGTTGGCGGCACTTCTGTTTTCAGGTTTGGAGAACTCTACGACACCCTCCGACCCGCAACCCGCAATGATGGCCATGACCCTCATACGAGGGGACATCGATGCCAGTGGACACTTGGACTGGGGTGATCTTCAGGGTTTGATCGATTTCCTCCAGGAAGATGGTCCCGCTCCCCGTTGTCTCGCAGCAGGTGATTTCGACGACGATGGGGTCATCACCATCGATGATTCTGTTCTCGCTCTGGCCCACCTCACTGAAGGTGCAGGACTCGACTCCACCATTCTCTACAATCAAGGGCATCAAAACGCTCTCCCCTGTTACGAACTTTGTCCCTGAGATTTAAGAAGGACTCCATCGAATGATGCCGAAACTCAGTTTTCTGTTCATGATCGTGTTGCCACTATGGTGGCTACAGGCGATGCCTGTGGAAACTCGAACAGATGATCCGGCTTCTTCTCGGGTTGTTGAGGCGGACGCAACAGAAGAGAAACCTTTCGTTCTTTTGGCAACAGTTCACAACTATGGTTATGTCGAACCGTGTGGCTGACCGAAGCGAAAAATCAAGCTCGGCAGTTTGTCGAGACGCCTCACTTACTTGAACTCACTGAAATCTGAAGGCATTCAGCCCTTCATCGTAGATGGCGGAGATTGGCTCTTCCATCTGAACAAGTTGCATTCGAATCCGCTGGTCAAAAAGCAGATGGATGAAAAGGCCCAGTTATTGATCGATGCATACAATCGATTTGGTACGGCAGCCGCTTGTCTAGGAGAGCATGACATGGCTCTGGGTCTCGATCGCTTGATCGAACTCAATGAAAAAATGAAGTTCCCTCTCCTCTGTGCCAATCTTTCACGAGAAGATGGAACAAAGCCTTTCTCCGGTAGCACTCTTCTGGAGAGCCAGGGACGTAAGGTATTAATGGTGGGTGCGATCCAAATTCCCAATGACCGATTCATTGGCAAATACTGCCCAAAAGCATCCTTTACCGACCCTGTCGAAGCCATCAAATCAGAGATTGCTCGACAAACAGAAAAGTACGATCTCTGTATTGTCTTAGGACATATCGACAGAACAGATGTCGACAGACTCGCGGCCGAGGTTCCTGAAATAGATGTGATAGTAGAACCCAATTCTATCTCACGAACGGAAACGACCTGGGTAAATGATGACATTAAAGCGACCGTCAATGAGGGTTGCGTCATGCTTAAGCCCAGTGGTCAAGGTTCAGAGATGGCGCGTGCTGACCTATGGCTCAGAGCTGATCGCCAACCTTGGTTTGATATCTGGAATGAAGAAGCTCCACCAGGAAGCAATATTGCAGATCTCTCGATTGCTGCACTTGCTCCTCACATTGGTCGACATCCTGGCATGGAAAAAATTGTTCAGGGTTTCGTGAGGTCTACTCGCTTTAAAGACCCTGGAGACATCGACCTTTCATTCAAACCTGTCACGAACTTTCTGGGAGCGACGACTTGCTCAGGGTGTCACCCTCAGCAGGCAGACTTTTGGAAGAACACGGGACACGCAGATGCGTATCAGACACTCGTCGATACGGGCGACCAATTTCGCTACGACTGCATGCCCTGTCATGTCACCGGTTATGGAGAAACCTTTGTCGATGCCCATGAACCGGGTCGCTGGAAAGACGTTCAGTGTGAAAGTTGCCATGGAAACAATCCCCGTCATCCCATTCAGCCCAAGGCCTTTCCGTGGCCAAAGCTGGACGTGAACAATTGCTGGGCTTGCCATAATCCGAATGAGACTAGGGTCGCTTTTGATCCAGCAGAAGCCTTACCAAAGGTTTCCTGCCCGCCCATGAAAAGAAATTAAAGACTCGAGATTGGAAATTGAAACGATGAAAACCTCGATGCTGAGATCCGCACCCAAGTTGTTGGCCATCTTCGTTCTGGCAGCTTTGGTACTGCCTGCACTCGTTGAAGATAGTCCATCTGCTGAAGCAAAATTAGGGACGACATCAGAAGTCAAAAGCCGTCCCCTCATGGGTGACGATGATGCTCCTACAGTCCCCGATTCAACGCCATCCGCCGAAAGTCAGAACCTGTTTCTGGTCTATTCGGTAAACAATGTGGGTTACATCGATGTCTGCGGCTGCAAACGCAAAAAAGTACGCCAAGGGTCGCTCACTCGTAGGGCGTCTTACCTGAAACAGGCAAAATTCCATCATGATAATATTTGCTTACTCGATGGAGGAAACACTCTGTTTGGCCCCGACGATGGCAAGGCCAAAGACTTTGAGAAGAAGCAGTTGAAGGAAAAAGCCAAGTTGATTGTCGAGTCCTACAATCGCATGGGCTACCAATCGATGCTGGTCGGCCATCACGACATCACACTCGGCCTCGAAATCTTGCAAGAGTGTGAAAAGATGGCAAAGTTCCCCTTCCTCTCTGCAAACATGCGTTACAAAGATGATAACAGTAGAGTCTTTGCCCCCACTACCGTGGTCGAATGCAAAGGTCTCAAAGTGGGTGTTTTAGGACTCACGATCGATACCATTCCAGAATACTATCTTGAGCGAGCAAACCCTGACCGTCCTCTCGTCCTGACAAAAGCGATCGATGAGGCAAAAAGCCTTATCCCCGAGTTACGATCTCAGTGTGATATTCTTGTTCTCCTCTCCGCCAATTCTGCAGAAACCAACCGAGAGATTGCGGCTGCCGTACCCGGCATCGACGTCATCGTTGACCCTCTGATCGAATTAGGAAATCACAAAGTCTGGGTTGACGAAGAACTCAGTATGGAACAACTGGGTGAAACCTTGATGGTACGCACAGATGCCCAAGGTGCTCGGCTCGGTACTCTCGATATCGACTGGATAGACGGAGGCAGACCGATGGTCTCCCTCTCTTTCGATAGTGCTCCACCTGCTGGACGCTCTACATACTGGTACGAGAGAGCCTCTATGGAACCGCACCTACTGGAAGACCCTGACATCATGGGTTTGGTGGAGGCCTTCAGAAAAGGATCCGCCTTCGTCAATATCGATGCTCTTCCAGAACTCCCCCACAAGGACAAGTATTTGACGGCGAGCACCTGCTCGATGTGCCATGTGGAGCAAACCGATTTCTGGAAAGGTACAACCCACGCTGATGCTTTTGCAAGTTTGGTGGAAACAGGTGATCAGTGGCGTCAGGACTGCATCGCCTGTCATGTTCTGGGTTACGGACAAGCCTTTATCGCTCCAGAAGAAGCGGAACCCTACAAGAATGTACAGTGTGAAAACTGTCATGGACTGAATCCTGGGCACCCTCAAGACCCCGTAAATCACCCTTGGGGTGCCGTCAAGGAGACCTCGTGCCTCACATGCCACAATAAAAATCAGACTCGTATCGACTTCGTCTTTAGCCGTGAACGTCGCAAAGTGGCGTGTCCTCCGCTGAAAAGAAACTGATCCCCTCCTCAGACTCACACCTCGCAAAGAGGCCTGCCCAACCGGGCAGGCCTTTTTTTTTGTAATTTACCCAAAATCAGGTGAATATTCCTCCTGTGATAACGTTATTCCTGTGCCAAGGGCTCACAAGCAGTCCAAGGCAGACGTGGCACCTTCGAAAGAGAGAATGAACGATGACAAAGAATTCAAATGCCCGAAAATTTACCACTCAAGGTGTAGGGCTCATCTTGGTACTGCTCTTCCTCGTTGGAGGATGTGTCAGTGCGTCTGGTGGAAGTGAACGCTACAAAGAGTTGGTCGTAAAGGCCGAATGGGTCGACGGTGTCCCCGAATTTGTAGGGGATCGGCCCGGTGGCGACGAGCGTGTGATCAGTATTCAAGTCCGCAATCCATCCGGTATCGATCTGGATACTCGCAAATTAAGAGCTCTTCTCGCAGCTCGCGTTGAAGAAGACGGTTGGACAGTCACTCGTGACCCCGGAGAAGCCCTCTACGATCTCACCGCTGTCGTCAAGTTTTGGGGACGTAATGAAAACCTTCCTGACGATTCCAGCAAAATGGGACAACTCTTCGGAACCGTAGCAGGAGCCGCCATCGCTAAAAATCAAGTTCGTGGCAAAGGTGACTCCACTCGTGAAAATAGTGTCATTGCTGGAGCCATCGTCGGCTCTGTTCTCGGTGAAATGCTGGACCGTAAGACTCGTAGCGAAGCGTTTTCAATGATCATCGAAACCAGAATAGATGAAACTGTTGGTGGAACTGTCAGCAAAGAGCTCAAAGATAACTCACGAAAAGCGGGAGGAAGTGGAACCGCTGGGTTGCACGGCGACAACACAATTACCGCAGGCTCTGACGTCAATAAAACCCGTATACAGCAATCCTATGAAACGTTGAGCAATACGGTTCGGATCAAAAACACTCTCATCATCACTGCGCGCCAACGAGCCCTTACTGAAGAGATCGCATTACCCGCGGTCGAACAACGCTTGGAACGTATTATCCCAGAAATTCTGCCATAGATCCGCTCTACAATTTGTAGATAGGATTCAATAGCTCATCAACTCGTCCGAGATTTATCATCTCGGACGAGTTGATTTTTTGGAGTGTACTCATTGTTGATCTTTGAAAATCGTGCTGCTCATGATAGGACGACTCGATCAGGGAAGCGGTCCCAGCATCCGTAGACTCTGATCTTTCACAGACGAATCCAGTCTTGCCAGCGATATCCTCATCAGCGGAAAATACTTCTCTAATCGACTGAGACCGTCAATCGCTGTAGCTCTTCCATAAAATTGTCGAACTCCCCATCACTTCCTGACCATAAGAAGGCCTGGAGCCAGCCTTCTGAATTCGGGGGTATCCATAATTTTTCGGTATCGACGCCATCAGACTCAGTAAACCGAAAAGTAAATGCAGGCGGGCCACCTTTTACCTCCCCTCCTGCAGAGAGAACAAGATTTTTTGCTTCCGCATATCGCCGATCAATACGATCTCTAAACTGTTGGACGTCAAATCCTTCCAGTTTATCGGCGAGGGAAAACAGCCCACGAATCGGCGGAGTACAGGGAGTCTCTGCGATCTGTTCAAATTTTCGGTAACGATTCAGATCTAAATAGCCTTGAAGCGGTTGAACTCGATGCCAAAAGTCTTTGCGAACGAATGCCATCGACCAGACAGTGTCGCCTCCAAACTGCTTAGAGCTGACTGTGACAACCACCTGGGCTGATTCTGGAAATTGAAAGTAGGGCAATGCAGAAACCGCATCAACGATATGACACCCGCTCACGTCGCAGAATCGGGAATCATTCGTTTCATGAAGAACGCCAAAGGCGAGGTCTGAGTCTTCCGAATGATGGACTTCAGCAACACGGTGACTGAACCCCCCCTCCGTACACACTCGAACAGTGCCTCCGAAGGTTCGAATCACACTTTCTATGGCAAGAGAGCCGCTGAGTGGCAAGAGAAGAATGTCCCAATCGATGGAACGAAGGTGGAAGATGGAGAAAAGAGAGGATTGGACTTGCCGATATGCTGTGCGGAATGCAGCACTTCTATGATGAGTATTCTCATTTGGATTGGGCCAAAATCCCATTTGAACTCGATTCCAAGAGCACTCTCAAGCCAGAGCACTCTCATGCCGATGACGCTCCCCCATGCCGATGACACTCCCCTAAGGTGTGTGAAGTTTAACTGTATAAAGACTGGATGGCTAGCACACGGATATGCTGTCAAACGGCGGATCGTGGCTCGGTTAAGTTCAACAAGCCATAGACCTTTTAACCGTCGATCTTAAGTTCAATAGATAAACTTGTTTAAGAAAATCCGAATACAACGGTAATAAACAGTGACCGCAAGAAGTTATCACGAAAACAGTTCATGTAGAATTACATACAAAATTGTTATGAACATCACTATACTTAATGCTCATTAGATTGCTCTTGTGGGAGGGCTAATCCATTGGGATTCAGTGATGTCATAAAAAGTTGCGACAGGTTGTTCTTGGATTTCATTCCGAAGAGTACTTGCATCTTATTTTCACGATTACAAAACAACGTTAGAGTTCCTCGATATCCGGCTTCAAACCTCAAAGTCGCCGCTATGGCTTTGATATCGCTGACTTTTATTCCAGCTTGTAGTTCCGACAACAAACAAAAGCCGATATCTAATTCTAAACTTGAATTAAACACACCATTCGATAAAGAATCCCTACCCCAGAATGTTGCTGATCATACAAAAACAGCCGTCGATCCTTGGCTCGTAGACGTAACACAGCAAAGTGGAATTGATTTCACATACAAGATTCATATCGAAACAGCAGGCCCCCTGATTGCCGCAGTGGGATCAGGAATAGCAATTTTTGACGCCGATGGTGACTCCGATCTTGATATCTATTTAGCCCAAGCGAGCGATACCCTGCCCAAAGGAACTCCGAGTAAAGCGGGAATGAATAGATTTTTCGAACAGGTCGCTCCGATGAAATTTATCGACTCTACCGAAGGCAGTGGTCTCGCAGACGAAGGCTTTACGATGGGAGTGGCGTCTGGTGACTACAATAATGATGGACTTCCTGACATTTACGTGTGCAACAATGGCCAAGATCATCTCTATAAAAACCTCGGAGGAGGACAATTCACTAATGTCACCATTGAAGCGGGCATAGATATTCAAGGCACTTCTGTCTCCGCAGGCTGGTTGGACTATGACCTCGATGGAGACCTTGATTTATACGTCACTCAATACGTCGAGTATGACATTACTACTCAGTGTACTGACGCTGCTGGAAGGAAAGAATTTTGTGGGCCAAAAGCGTTTCCGCCATCTAAGGATGTCCTATTAAAGAACACCGGTGACGGTAAGTTCATTGACGTATCAACAGAATCCGGAATTAATAAAATTGCAGCGGCTAGTCTTGGCATTGTTTTTCTCGATCAGAACGCAGATGGCTTGATGGACATCTATGTTGCCAATGACGCATACGCGAATAACCTCTATGTAAACCAAGGTGACGGAAAGTTCGTTGATTTGGCACCGATATTAGGGGCCGCTTTAAATATGAACGGACAAAAAGAGGCCGGCATGGGAGTCATTGCCGCAGATTTTGACAATGATTCATTCCTGGATTTATTCGTGACGCACCTCGTCATGGAAAGTAATACTTTTTATAAGAATCTTGGACCCAATATTGGATTCAATGACACCACAGGGCAATCGGGATTGGCAACCAGCAGCATGCCCTTTACAGGCTTCGGAGTGAGTGCCATGGACCTAGAACTGGATGGGGATCTCGATCTTTTCATTGCGAATGGCAAAGTCACTCGAGGAGACTCCATATTCAAATGTAATACACCACCACCCTTGACTGAATATTCGGAACCAAATCACATATATCTGAATGACGGATCCGGGAAATTCAAAATAGACAACAATCCACTCTGTGAGTTCTCAAAAGACGTCAGAACCAGCAGAAGTATTGTTCATGCGGATCTGGATCGGGATGGAGATCTTGATCTCATTGTATCTAATGTGCAGGAACCCACCCAAATCTTTAGAAATGACGCGCCGAGATCAGGTCAATGGCTCGTCGTCGACTTGCTAGGAATAAAAGGGGGGCCCGTCACAGAAGGTGCCACTGTTATGGCCCAAGACGGCGAGGAATTGATGACGAGAACATTCACGACCTGTAAAGGTTACGCATCAGCATTCCCTGCTGAAGTTCACTTCGGAGCCGTAAATCCAGGAAACAACATTGAAGTGGTCTGGCCTGGAGGAATACGTGAAAATTTCAACATTGAGAAATGGAATCAAAGAGTTCAGTTGACCTATGGAGAAGGAGAAAAAAAGTGACCCATCAAATAAATCCTTTTCTACAATTGAGGATTCTAATTTTATTAGTCATTTTTTCTTCGATTTTCATTACTACGAAATCCTTTTCTCAAATCACCCAAGAAGATATTCAAACTCTCACCTCTGGAGAAATCGCTCTGCCTGTTAAAAAAGCGATTTTAGGGAGTTACTCCTTTGCGAAGGACTCGCCCTCAGACTTCAAAGTGCAACTTCAACTCGCCAAAGTCTTGGCCAGTCACGATTTGCACAAATGGGCCCAACTTCAATACATGGAGGCTATCAAACTCAATCCAGATAACATGGAAGCCCACTACTTAAACGGAATCAGCCTAGAGCTTTTGGGCGAATCGGAATCTTCTCTTGCCGAATATCAAAAGTGCGCTGTCCTCGACCCTGACTACGCCCCTCTCTCTTTCAGGATCGGAGAGTTATTAGGCCGAGCAGGAAAGATTGAAGCATCTGTGGAGTACTTGAAGAAATATCTTCAAAGACGGCCTGATTGCGTAGCGGGACAGCGACGACTTGCACAAAGTCTCGTCACTGCCGAAAGGTACACTGAAGCTAAGGAATACTTATCTAAGGTTCTCTTGGTTCACCCGAATGAAAAAATAAGCCTCACCTCTATGGCAACAGTCCAATTACGATTAGGTAATATGGAAGAGCTTGCCGAGTACCAAAAATTGCTGACAGAAGACGGTGTAGAAAATATCGCCTTCTCGCTCAAAGATGCACTTGAGTTCAATGTGGAAGTACTGAATAAAAGCCCTAATATTTGGATAACTAAATCTGAAGAGTTCGACAAAACAAAACAATTCAGTTGCGCAATTGTATGCCTAAAAATTGCGAATGAAGGACGCCCTAATGATCCCGTTGTCCTAGACCGCATTGGTAGAAATTACTTTCGCTTGGGGAAATATAGAAAAGCGGTGCGATACTTTAATCGCAGTCTCAGTATCGACGGATCGCGAACGATCACGCTTCACAATAGAGCCTTGGCTTTCATCGAAATTGGAAAGATTCAAAGTGCAATCCAAGACGTCGAATTAATCTTCGTCTTAGAACCTGATAACAATAGGTCTTCCGCACTTAAGAAACAGTTAGACGCCGTGAATCGAGATCGTCGATGATCTTCAGCCCCAAATTTTACTTACCCATCATTATTCTAGTCATGACTCATTTGTTACTGACAGGCTGCTCACCCAATGAGCCGCTTCCCCCAGTATCAAAACTGCGCCCAGAAACGAGTATTGATTCTTTACAAAAAGAGATGATTTCTAAATTCGAAGCTCTGGCTTTAAGATCTCCAGATAATGCCACTTCACGTGGGAAGTATGGATTTGCTTTATTCGAGAATGGAGCATTTCAAGAATCTTTAGATGAGTTCAAAGCAGCAGCTCTTCTTGATAAGAACAATCCACTATGGGAGTACCGCACGGCACGATCTATCGCTATGTTGGGGAACATTGAAAGCGCGAACGAAAAACTAGTTCAACTTTGTAAAAAGTTCCCTGAGTACCTTCCAGCACGTCACTACTTAGCAACAAGTCTGCTTGATTCTGGAAGCCCTGGAAAAGCTCGCGAACAAATAAATCAATGCTTGGCACTCTCTCCTAATTCTTTCCCGCTCAAAACAACTCTTGCAGAAATTTCACTCGAAAGCGGTCAGCCTGAAGTAGCACTTGAAATTCTTACTCAGATTACGAATTCTGACAGACAAAGTCCCTACCCGTTTTATCTTCTAGGAAAAACTTATCTAATTTTACAAATTGCAGCCACGAATGATATTGAGAATATTTTCAGAAACTCTTTAGATTCCGAGAGAGTCATTCTTAAAGACAAAACAGAACGCTCTATGAAAGGCTTGAAAACAGGCCTTCAAGTAGAGGTCAAAAATTGTTTATTAAGCCTGCAACGGAAAGATTGGAATCAAGCGACCGTTTCGATTCAAAAGGCATACAAGCTGTACCCGAATGATTTTCAGGTTCTAGGGCTATTCGCTCAATGCCTTCACATCAATGGACGCACGAATGAAGCGTTCACATTGATTCAGAAGATTCCTCTGACGTTCCGAAATACCCAAATCAATCTATTACTAAAAGACATCCGCAAGAAACTCAACGGATAGATTCGTGTCACACCAGTAAGAGCGCGATATTCACGGGTTCCCACTCAGTGCGCCTCACACTCAGTGCGCCTCACAACAGTGCGCCTCACAACAGTGCACCTCACAACAGTGCACCTCACATCAGTCGCGACGATGCTCTTTTCTCAGTTGTGCTCTCTGAGCAGCTTCCTGGAATCTTCTTTTCTCTTCCTCTGAGGAAGGAATAAGTTCAGGGACTTCAACAGGATTCTTTAGGTCATCGAGAGCGACAAAGGAAAGATATGCACTCGACGTATGGGTAATATCTCCAGTTCGAGGGTCTTCACCTTCAACTCTGACACCGATTTCCATCGAACTTCGTCCGGTATAGTTGACCATCGCCTTCAAGATCATAAAGTGCCCACCAGGAATCGGAGCCAAGAACTCTACATTATCCATCGCGGCTGTCACCACCGGCCTTCTACAGTGACGCATCGCGACCATTGCGCAGGCAAGATCCATTAAATGAAGAACTTTTCCACCCAATACATTGCCATGGCTATTGGTATCGTTCGGTAAGACAAGTTCTCTCATCTCCACGGAACTCTCCTGTGGATTTTTTTGACTTCGGCTCATCGCAGGATCCCTTTCCAGAGATGGTTCAAGATTGATGGCATCGCTTAATTCGCTCGAGGTATTCGTCTCGTTCCATGCAATTGGTGATCTGAGTAGAAGATAAACCCATTTTCCTCGCCGCCATCACACCGTATTGAACATCTTTTAATCCATGGGTGGAATGGGCATCCGGATGTATTCCAACATCTAATCCGAGCTCTTGTATTCTTCTTCCCCAACGCCAATCCACATCCAGTCGTCTGGGATGTGCATTCAACTCAACGATAACACCCTCTTCGGCAGCCACTTTAAGGAGATGATCCATATCAATCTCGTAGCCATCCCTTTGCAGGAGCAATCGTCCAGTAGGATGTCCCCAAACAGTCGTACAAGGATGCCGAAGCGCTTTTTCTATTCTGGCAGTCTGATCTTTACGAGACATACTGAAAGAAGAATGCACGCTCGCCACCACATAGTCGAGTCTCTCTAATACTTCATCTGGATAATCCAGAGATCCATCTTGAAGAATGTCACTCTCTATTCCTTGAAGAATCGTCAATTGAGGGAACCCTTTTCGAAGTTTCTGGATCTCAAGAAGTTGTTCCGCCAGCTGCTCAATGCTTAACCCGCCGGCATAGGCCGCCGTGCGTGAATGATCTGCTGTTCCATAATAACTCCAGCCCATATCAGACGCGGCCTGCACCATCTCCTGCAAAGTCGCCTTACCGTCCGACCATGTCGAGTGGCAATGGAGTACTCCTTGAATTTGATCTGCCGTAACAAGTTCATTCCATGATTTCTTCTCAGCGAAGAGTTTTTCTGCCCATTCGATTTCTCCGTTGTCCTCCCGGAGTTCAGGAGGGATCCATGCAAGATCCAATAGGTTAAAAATATCTTTCTCTTCTGGAGTTGAAAGTGCCTCACCCGCTTCATTCCAGAGACCATATTCGTTCAACTTCCAACCTCTATCTCGGGCTCGCTGCCGAAGACGAGTGTTGTGCTCCTTACTCCCGGTAAAATAATGCAGTGCTGGGGCAAATGATTTCGGCTCAATAACCCTCAGGTCTACGCCCATTCCTTCTTCTGAAATCACGCGAGATTTTGTCTCGCCCTCTGCGAGCACCTCTTTGATACCCTCCGTCGACAGAAAAGCTTGGCGGACTGCTTCCGGCTCTAAACTGGCAACAAGGACATCAATATCACCGATCGTTTCTCTATTACGTCGCATAGAACCCGCGATTTCAGCCTGCGTGACTCCTTGCGCATCTTTAACAGAAGCCAAAAATCTTTCGGCAACAGACTGGGCATTTGGAATCAATGATCGCCCCGAGAATCGACGAAGATTATTGATACCTTTGAGAATGGAATTCTCTGAGGTCTTCCCGAAACCTGGCAAAGACTGAATCAGTTCTTCCTTGCACGCTTTCTCTAGATCATCGATGGTCTCAATTTCGAGCTTCTCGTAGATCGCTCGAACTTTCTTGGGCCCCAAGCCCGCAATTCTTAATAGTTGCAGAAGAGACTCTGGGATGAGGGCGCGTATCTCGGTTTCTGCTTCACTCTGACCATCCTGTACAAGGTCCTCAATAATGGAGGCGAGACCTTTTCCTATGCCTTGTATAGAAGAGACGTTCCCATCTCCTACCAACTGAAAGAGATCTCCCTGCCAATTTTCTAATGCCCTTGAACCATTGACGAAGGCACGCACTTTAAAAGGACTGGATCCCGCAATCTCAAGAATGTGACCTAATTGCTCGAGAGTGCGCGTGATCTCTGCTTTCCCAATACTGGATTTTTCAGACATGATCCCACCTTTTCTTATTTTCTGTTTGCTCCTCGATTCTTGATTCCAAAGCTGAAATCCATAAGGAGGCCACATCTACACCTGTGGCTTGCTCTATTCCCGATAGTCCAGGCGAACCATTCACCTCTAGAATGACCAGTCCATCTGGCCCTTCAACGATGTCCACTCCAGCACAATTCAGTCCCAATTCATGGGTCGCTCTCAGTGCGAGTTCCGACATTCCCTCTGAAACTTCAACTGCACGAGAGGTCCCGCCCCTTGCTAGGTTTGATCTAAAATCACCCGGAGGAGCTTCCCTTTGCATTGCTGCCACGACTTGACCATCTACGACCATCACGCGTGTGTCGATCCCCTGACAAGGAATGTATTTTTGTAAAACAAACTCCCGTGACTGGAAAAGAATGCTTTGCATCATCGAGACAGCGGCCATCTCACTTTCCGCCAAGATAGTGCCTTGCCCTTGAGATCCATGGAGTGGTTTGATCACGACGGGGAGCGGGCCCAGTCTTTGAAGAGAAGCGGCCAATTGATCGAGGTCTCTCACCAACTCTGTTTCCGGAACTGGGAGACCTGATTTGGATAGGATTTGGAGCGTTTCGAATTTATCTCGAGCAGTTTCCAGAGCGACCACGTTATCCAGTAACGGAACACTCATGGACTGTAACGTTTTTCCAATAGCGATCGCCAACCCTTGCAACTGAGTTCCTAGCCGGAGAATTCCACAACTCACATGGGGCAAAGGCTCACCCCTGTATCGTAAAAATGGTTCCGAAGTGTGAATTGAAAATCTCAGTACATCGAGGAGCAAAACTTCATGCCCTAAGGATTCACCCGCCTTGAGAATTCTCTGGCAGGTATGAAGTTCTGAATTGATGGTAATCACAGCGATGCGCACCGTTATCCCTCTTTCTTATGAAGACAGAGGCGATGACAGCCTTTGAAGTGGGTTGACGCAAGGGCGCATTATGAATGAATCGCAGAATTCATAGCCATTTCTGGCTTATGGCATGGCTCCCTCAAGAATCGTATCGAATGTACTGGTCGCCTCACGCTTCTCTGCAGTTTCTGGGCTGTAAATGTGAAATTCTTTCACGAGAAGCCCATATGCATGAAGTGTGACAGCAACCTCATCCTCGGAGCAATTGTCCATACGATGAAGATCCATAGCCGGAGGGTAAACAGTCCCCACAGAGCCTGCGGTACCTATGAACGTCTCGACGGGAATCAGACAACGCTGTCCATCGACTTCATCGGGGGCGTAGTTCGTAAACCTCATGCGACCACGTAGCACTCCGAGAACACCCCAAGACGGGTGATCATGAATGGGAGTACCTTGCCCCGGCTTCCATACCAATGCCAACAGAGAGAATCTGTCCTCAGCATCGGCGTGAAGAAGATGACGGGTGTACTTCTGAGATCCCGTTTCGAATTGATTCAAAAACTCATCGGAAACACCGGCGCAATATCTCTCCACGATGTTCACGAGAGAATTGATACGTCGACGTTCCTGTTGCTCGACACTAATTGTATCTTCAAAAGCCTGAATCAAATCTGGCAACTGGCGAATGGGCTCCACGGGCCTCCCCTTTTCAATGACCGAAAGCAGTGCTCCGGTAGATCGTCCCAAATTAGGCTGAAACCCGAGTTTATCGACTGGACGGGTGCCCGGCAATGCACTCGAATGGGTACACAGATTGTTTCTTGAAGTAATTATGCCCGGAGCAGTGAATTCGCGGGCTTTAGGGTAGTTTTGGACTCAGAGAGGAGCGTTGGGAGATGGCATTCGAAATCGATCTTCCCGTCAGATTTGATGATGTCGACGCTGCAGGTGTCGTCTATTACCCGAGACTTTTGGATATGTGCCACCTGGCCTTCGAGGATTTATTCTCGGCTCGTGGCCCTGTTCCCTACCATGAATTGTTCATCGACCAGAAAGTCGGCTTTCCAACGCGAAGTGTTGAAGCGGAATTTCATTCCCCTGTCGAGTATCAGGGCCACATCACAATTCGGCTCTCGACTTACGAAATCGGGCTCAGATCGGTTCGATTTCTCTTTGAGGGAACCCAAAATGGGGTGAACTGTTTCTCCGCCAAAATCGGGAAAGTCTGCTGTACGCTTGGGCCGGGAAACAAATTCGAAGTGATCGAAATCCCAGAGTCCGTCCGTAAAATGCTCGCATCTCTGGAATCTGCATCATGAGAGTCGTCGAGATCTACCCCTCTATCCAAGGAGAAAGCACCAAGGCAGGAGTCCCCTGCGTCTTTGTCAGACTCGCAGGCTGTCCGTTGAGATGCCGCTGGTGCGACACCGTCTACTCCTTCAAAGGCGGAGAAGCGATGACCCTCGACGAAATTTGTGAGAGCGCTACAGAGCACGGATTGGGAATGGTCGAATTAACTGGAGGAGAACCTCTAGCGCACGAAGAAGCTTGGCCCTTACTCAAGATGCTCTGTGATCGATTCGACGAAGTCCTGCTGGAGACTTCCGGTTCTTACCCTATAGAAAATATTGATCCCCGAGTTTCGGTGATCATGGACCTCAAAGCCCCCGGGTCCGGAGAAGACGACCGGAATCTGCTGGAAAACCTAACCGTCCTCAAACCCGGCGATGAAGTCAAAATTGTATTGGCTGACCGAAACGATTACGAGTGGGCCTGCCAGACGATTCAAAACCATGAAATAAAGGTTCCTGTACTCTTCTCCCCCGTTCATGGAGAATTAGATCCCGCTGTCTTAGCAGAATGGATCATTCAGGATCGAATCCCTGTCCGCCTTCACCTGCAACAACATAAATACATCTGGGATCCGGCTGAGCGTGGGAGATAATCTGCGCCATGACCCATCTCTTGGAAAGGTCTGTTCCACTCATGAGCAAAGAGGTTGAACTTCTTCGACGATTCTCATTTGATTCGGCACACTCGTTACCCAATGTTCCCGAGGATCACAAATGCCATCGACTTCATGGGCATACGTTCCAAGTCGAGATCAAGGTCACCGGTCCAATTGGTGAAACAACAGGTTGGGTTATGGATTTCGCAGACCTTAAGAAAGCGACTCAACCCCTCATCGAAGCGCTCGACCATCGATACCTCAATGAAATCGAGGGCTTGGAAAATCCAACTTCAGAGCACATATCCATCTGGATTTGGGATCGCCTTAAACCCCAGATCAAGGAACTGAGCGCCGTGACTGTTCACGAGACCTGCAATACAGGCTGCACCTACCGAGGAGATCACTAGAAGGCGAGACTATATATGTGCGGCATTTTCGGAATCGCATCTGTGACCGACATCTCTAAAACCCTCGTCGAGGCTTTGGAAAAACTCGAGTACCGAGGCTATGACTCTTGTGGCCTCTCGATCAGTCAACCCACAGGGGACTTCGAAGTCCGCAAGGGAGCGGGACCTGTTCAAAGAGTCTCTGCGGAAGAGCGATTCCATGAACTCGAGGGGAATTCAGGACTCGGACACGTCCGCTGGGCCACTCATGGTCGAGTGAGTCGTATCAATGCCCATCCTCTTTTGGATTCGTATGGAGAAATTTCCATCGTTCACAACGGGATACTTCAATCCTATGAAAAAATCCGAGAAGACCTGACTCAAAAAGGCCATACCTTTCTTTCCGAAACTGATTCCGAAGTGATTGCTCATCTGATCGAAAGAGGTCTCAAAGAAGGTCTCTCAGTTCAGGAATCGATTCTTCATACTGCAAATCAACTCGAAGGCACGTATGCCATAGGAGTGATGACCAGCAAGGAACCAGGGGTCCTCTATGCACTTCGCCAAGAAAGTCCGCTCATCATTGGTATCAGCGATGACTTCACCTGCTTTTCTTCTGATCCTCTCGCACTCGGAGGACTGACAGACCAGGTGATATGGTTACAAGATGGAGAAATGGCCCGCATCGATCATGGCAGCTGCTCTCTCTTTAAGATTAATGATTCTCAAAGTTTCCAGAGATCTCCAGAAACCATCTCTATCGAAGCCAGAGCGGTAGACCTCGATGGTCATCCTGATTTCATGACGAAAGAAATCTCAGAGAATGGAGCCGTCGTCAGAGCCGCTCTCGACATCGACGACTCCAAAATCGACGCCGTTGTAGATGTCATCATGAACTCAGAACGTACGATCCTCACTGGAGTCGGAACGAGTTATTACGTGGCGCTCATGGGTCAATACATGATCAGCGATTTGGCAGGCGAGTTCACTCCAGCCATGTCCTCAGATGAGATGCCGCATATGGTCCCCCTTCGAAAAGGAGACCACGTTCTTGCCATCAGTCAATCGGGAGAAACATACGACACCCTAAGAGCACTCCGGCTCGCAAAAGAAAACGGAGTGAATCTCTCTGCCATTCTCAATGTCGATTCTTCTTCGATGGCCCGAGAAGTCGACCAAGTCATCCACCAGAATGCCGGCCCCGAAATCTGTGTACTCTCTACAAAGTCTACAATATCTCAACTCGCCTTGGTTCTGAGACTTGCCATTCGATTGGCTGAACGTAAAGAAACCAAGTCCGCCGCTGAAATCACCCAACTTCGACAAGATCTCTTAGAACTTCCTTCAAAACTAGACTCGATAGCCACTGGGGACCACGATTCCATTCGTGATTTAGCGAGACATCACAGCGTGATGCGAAATTGGTTCTTTCTTGGCCGTGGTATTCAACACGGACTCGCTCTTGAATCGGCATTAAAGTTCAAGGAAGTCACCTATTGCCATGCAGAAGGAATGTCTTCTGGAGCACTCAAACATGGGACCATTTCCCTCATCGACGATGCCATGCATACCGTAATTTTTCTACCCGGAGAAGACGTTCACGAACTGCGACAACACGCCATGGGTGCAATAGCAGAGATCTCCACAAGGGGCGGCAAGGTGATCTGTTTTCAGCCTGAAGGATCGCCATCCCCAGAACCCTGTCCAGAGTCCATCGTTGAGAGCCCTGCTTCAGGACAGTGGACTTTGCCACTCTTGCAATTGATGCAAGCACAGCTGTTTGCCTATTACACGGCAAGAGCTCTGGGGCGAGATGTTGACAAACCCAGAGCACTTGCGAAGTCTGTCACAGTTTCTTAATCAGAACCGAATCATCATCGAAGGGGATAAAGGGTGTTTTCATGACTACGGAGTCCATGTTTCGTTTTGATCAAATCGATGTTTTTTCGATGACCCCTCTGCTTGGAAATGCATTAGCAGTGGTTCACTCCGCTGATTCGCTTTCGACTTCGCAAATGGAACACTTCGCCCGCTGGACACAACTCTCTGAAACGACGTTCCTTCTGGCTCCGGAAACTCCTGAAGCGGACTACAAAGTTCGAATCTTCACACCCGAAGGTGAACTCCCGTTTGCCGGTCATCCCACACTGGGGAGCGCACACGCCTGGCTCAACGCCGGGGGTAGCCCCGCTGACCCTCAACGTATCATCCAGGAGTGTGGAGTCGGGCTCATCCCCATACGTAAAGACGCAGAAATGCTCGCTTTCCGAGCACCGGATTTACTCAAAACAGGTCCCGTGGATGAAGAGACACTGCAAGTCATCTGTCACGGATTAGGCATCGAAAGAAGTGAGATTCTTCTTCATCAATGGGTCGACAATGGCCCTGGTTGGGCCGCCGTCACATTAGATTCCGCAGAGAGAGTTCTCTCCATCAACCCGAACTTCTCACTTTTGACATCTGTCAACTTTGGAATCATAGGCCCCCACGACTCGCACCAGGATGCCGACTATGAAGTTCGCGCATTCGTGAACTCTCTCGATATTCCTGAAGACCCGGTAACAGGAAGCCTTGCCGCGGGAATCGCACAATGGTTTTCTCGTGAAGGCCTCGCCGAAAAATCTTATACCATTGCGCAAGGACAAAAATTACAGCGTCAGGGCCGTATTCACATCTCCGAAGAAAATGGAGAAATATGGGTAGGCGGTGTCAGCACTCGCTGCATCAGTGGGACACTGCACCTATAGAAAACACTGCCGCTATAGAAAACAATGCCGCTATAGAAAACAATGCCGCTATAGAAAACAATGCCGCTATAGAAAACAATGCCGCTATAGAAAACAATGCCGCTATAGAAAACAATGCCGCTATAGAAAACAATGCCGCTATAGAAGACACTGCCGCAATCTTTATGCTGAAACCTTAAATCGGTTACATAGATTCCAACTCATGTGGTAAGTAATCCATCGTTGAGCGGAAGTAGTGCCCAGAAGGATAAAAGAGCAAATTAGATGCTCTACTGGTATATGCACACGCATAGTCTTCTAGTTGCCGTCCAAAATGAGTCAACTCGCTCCCTGCCCTGAAGAGACTGCCCCAATATTCATTGGTCGCCATACTTAATTTGGAACGTAATTCTTCTCTTTGACGAATGAAATCCTTCAATGTATCTGAAGCATTTTTACGGGCGACGTGACACTCTTGTCTCAACTTTATCACACCCTCACGTTCCTCAGTTACCACTCCTTCGATACTTTGAAGACATGCCTCCACTGCTTTCCAGTGCATCACTTCACGCTCGGTGGAAATACGTCGCTCGTCGACTTCCCGGAGTTGACTGACGAGTCCTGGCATTCCCGACTGAATTACCATTTCTTCTTCAAGTTCAGGTACCACAAGCATTGTTCGCCAATAGACATTTCTTTTTGAAGAAATCAAATCAGCATAGATGTGATCACCGACATAGAGAATCTCAGGGCCGGCACACCCCAATCGGTCCTCAATCTCTGTCAGGTTTCCACCGATCAAAACTTTGTCAGTGACTCCTGCAGTCGCATTTTTCCCACGGACGGGATCGAAATAAGATGGTTTATTGCCTTGAGCCACGACGACATCGAAGAGATCCAACCATTCAGTGCCCCTACTCTCATCTCTTCCAAGAACTGTGTTCATCATGGCATGAGTGTATTCCCACTCACTATTGGTCAGCAGGAAGACCTTTTTGCCACAATCTCTAAGATGGATGAGCAGCGCTTCAGTTCTGGGATCGGGATAGATGTAATCACCCGGATTCGCAGTGATGACACTCTTAAGAGAACCATCTCTATGAATCCGATCTGTATGCTTCCGTATTTTTTCCCACAAAGCTCTTCTTTGCCCTGCTTCGGTGTAGTCCACCAACGCAGTCCACAACAATATTTCGGGACGGCTGAAAGCATGATCCACCTGAATAAAACGATCTCCGTCTGTGGCATGGGGAATAATATCCCGATCTCCATACAAAGTTCGTTTCTCACTCACCGTCAGTTTCTTTTTGCCGCGGAAGGCTCGCAATACATGTCCGTAGCGATCCGTTTTCAGAATGACACCCTCGTCCAGATCCAGAATCAATGCCTTCCGAGCAAAGGATGGATCGGGTACTCCCTGAAGCCACTCCCTAGGTATTCCTTCATGCTCCACTAGACGGTCGGCAACTAATTTTTCTGCCAAAGCATCCAATGCCTCACAATTATAAACGGCCAAGGTGTGGTCAAAGTCGAAACCTACCGCCTCGATCTGTCCAAACCTCATGGTGCGATTGGTGTAAACCGCACGGTGCTGGTCATAAACTGGGGTACGTATCGCCATGGCTATCATGTCTAACCAGTTCTTACTTTCTGAACCGGATCGACTTGAGTTTCTGTTCTGACGAGGAGATTTTTCGTTCAAGAACATCCTCCATAATCTAGAGTTAAATCTTTCAAGAGGTGGATCCAGGGGATTCCTTGGACCGGGCACCTTCAAGAAAACGTATTGAGGACTGAACAAGTTCCGGAGCCCTGTGTGAATCACGTGACAATTCAACCAGAACTTGCCCTGAATAATCACCCCGCGTCAAAACACCCAGAAGCGAAGAGAAGTCCAACTCTCCCTCTCCCAAGGGAAGATGCTCATGCACCCCTCCCTTGCAGTCATCAATGTGTACATGAGTAATTTCGGAGACGACCGATTCGAGTGCTCCAGAAGGATCACTCGCTTCCGTCACTCCCAAGTGCCCCAAGTCCACCGTCAAACCCAGTGCGGGATGCGGCAACTGAGCCTTCAATCGAATCCAATCGGAAAGACTCTCGATAAACATGCCAGGCTCGGGTTCAAATCCGATCATGACACCCTTCTCCAATGCATGCTGAAGAACCGGCTCCAAAGCACTGATCATTCTTTCAAGAGTTGGGACAGAATCGCTTACTGATTCCAGTCGACCACTCCAGAGGCTGACCACCTCTGCGCCGATGGCAGCCGCAATATCTATCGCCTTGATGTAAGATTGCTGTCGAATTTGTCGATGCTTTTCTTCAGGGCTGACCAATGAAGGCCAATGCTTTCTCTTGTGGTCAAGAAGATAGCGGCCTCCTGTCTCGATCGATGGTTTCAAGCCTGAATCTTTTAGACGTTGCTGTAGCGATTCCAGTTCACTCGATTTCACTTGCTCTGGATCGAGATGGGTCGGGCCTAAAGTAATTCCGATCGCGGAATATCCGGATTCTTCCAAAAGCAAGATGGCTTGCTCCAAAGTATGATCCCCAAGGCCATTCGTGATGTAACCCGGAATCCACATCTCAGATGCCCTCCGAAGATTCAGGAGAACCTCCTGCCGATAATCGATCTTTGACCCATTGGGTGGCAGATTCTTTATCGGTAATGACACTTTCTCTGCGGGCATCATCAAGAGCTTCGAGCATCGCCCCCATCCCGGGGCCAGGCTTCATACCCAACGCGATCAAATCTCGTCCTTGAAGAAGGGGTTCCGTAGGAGGGCCCAGCGCCAGCCACTCTTCATACATTTTCTTACAAGTCTCGTACAGAGACATATCCCTATGGCTTCCCAAACAATCCGCCTTACACAGATCCAATAACTCCTGAAAGCCCTCTTCTTCAAAGAGACGGTAACGAGTCGCCAATCTCATATTTGGAACATTCATGAATACCAGATGCCGCCTGACGAGATAGACGATTCTATCTTGTTGCTTACGGGAGAACTTTAGACGCTCACAAATCTCTTCGGACATTTTCGCGCCAAGCTCATCATGTCCGTGGAAACGGATTCTATCGGGGGCCTCTTCAAAAGTCCCAGGCTTTCCAACATCATGAAGAAGAGCTCCCATCACCAACGTCGGAGAAGGATCCTCCAAATGATGAATCACGAGTCCAGTATGAACATAAACATCACCTTCTGGATGATGCTGCGGTGGCTGTTGAACATCTTTCATCTCCTCGATTTCAGGAAGAAAGACTTTCATCAATCCGCTATCAGACAACATCTCGTAACCCTTTTTTCTATGGGGAGAAATCAGCGTCTTTTCTAGTTCAGTACGGATACGCTCTGAACTGACATCTTTAACAAACGCAGATTCTTCTAAGATGGCTTGCCATGTTTTTTCGTCGATAGGGAAATCTAGGACCGTGGAGAACCGGATGGCTCTCATCATGCGGAGACGATCTTCTCGAAATCTCTCGACCGGATTTCCAATGGCGCGAATGATACCTTTTTCAAGGTCGATCAGCCCACCCACATGGTCCACCACTTCTTCGCTATCGATATCCCAGAAGAGACCATTGATCGTGAAATCCCTACGAAGAGCGTCTTCTTTCTCATCCGTAAACCGGACCGCTTCAGGGTGACGTCCATCGGCGATGCCGATATCTGCTCTAAAAGTAGCAACCTCGACCTCAACATCACCGATCAGAACTTTGACGACTCCAAACTGAGCCCCCACTAAAACTGTTTTTTCGAACAGTTTATCAACCTCTTCAGGAACCGCAGAAGTGGCTAAATCGAAATCCTTGGGTGGGGAACCGAGTAGATAATCTCGAACAGCTCCTCCAGCAAGAACACTGCGATGCCCGGCTGCTGTCAGGGTTTCATGAACCTGGCGGACCTCTTCTGGAATCTCCAGAGGGAAATCAGGCTTTGCCTTGGGGGTTGATCCGGGCATTTTCGTGCGTTCTCCTCCTGCTGGTCCCCGGTCTGGGGGAGTTACCGAAGGATAACCGAAGGAACGACGAACGGGTGCCGAAAGGTGAACCGGTTCTTTGAACCGCCTATCAGGAGTTCGATGAGTAGCGAAATTAACGATCTCAGGCGTATCAGAGCTCTCTCCGCGAAGCTCCATCAGCACAATTTCCGCTACTACATCCTCGATGATCCCCAGATCTCTGATGCCGAATATGATGTTTTACTGAGAGAACTTCAAAATCTTGAAGCCCTTTACCCCGAGGCCATCTCTCATGATTCACCGACTCAAATGGTCGGAGTCACCTGGACCCCTGAAGATTTCGTTGCCGATAAACTTCCTTCTGTCGATCACTCCGTTCCCATGTTGTCCCTTGAGAATGCGATGGGACCCGACGAGGTGCGCGACTGGGTCGATCGTGTTCGCAAGGGACTCGCATTGGGCGATGAAGATGCCGATCCACTCTTAACCGTTGAATACAAATTTGATGGTGCCGCGATTTCTCTGCTTTATGAAGATGGCGTTTTAATTCGAGCAGCAACTCGAGGTGACGGCATGACTGGGGAAGACGTCACCGGGACAGCACGAACTATCCGGAGCGTTCCACATCAACTGCAAGATGATTCACCTCCGACTCTCATAGAGTTACGAGGCGAAGTCATTCTAAAAAATGCTGACTTTGAAGCGTTCAATGCTTCACGAAGTCAGGAAGAGGGAATCTTTGCCAATCCACGCAATGCGGCAGCCGGCACATTACGACAACTTGATCCGCGTGTGGCAGCCACCCGTCCCCTCGATGTCTTCATATACGGCATCGGAGATCAGGAAGGCATCGACCTCTCGGTTCAACAGAATCTTGTCGATCACATTCAACGCTGGGGATTCTTGCCATGCCCATTTTTGCGTGAAGTTCAGGGAGCGGATGCTCTTGTCGAAGTTTACGAAGAGGTGATGGGAGTCCGGGATACTCTTCCATTTGATATCGACGGCCTCGTGATTAAAGTGCAGGGTGCTGAACTGAGAGATCAACTAGGAATGCGCGCACGAAGCCCCCGCTGGGCTATCGCCTTGAAATTTCCTGCTCGCCAAGAAACGACCCGACTGCTAGACATCCAGATTCAGGTAGGAAGAACGGGGGCTCTGACTCCAGTAGCTCACCTCGAACCGGTGAACGTCGGCGGTGTGACCGTTTCCCGCGCAGGATTACACAACCCAAAAGAAATCGCTCGTAAAGATCTTCGCATTGGCGATCACGTCGTCATTCAACGTGCAGGCGATGTTATTCCACAAGTGGTCAAGCCGATTGATTCACTGCGAGACGGTCAACAAGTCCCCTTCCAATTCCCGGACAAGTGCCCCGAGTGCGACGGCCCGGTGCACTACCCCGATGAAGAAATCATTCCTTATTGCGACAATCTACAATGTCCTGCCCAGATCCGTGGGCGCATCGAACATTTCGCCTCCCGACGAGCCCTCGATATCGATGGACTCGGAGAAAAATTGATCGACCAACTGGTCACTGAAAACCTGATCACTCGTCCTGCGGACCTCTACCAACTGACGGTGGACCAAATCTCAGGACTGGATCGCATGGCTGTCAAATCTGCAGAAAATTTATTGGCTTCGCTCGAAGTTTCCAAAAATCGCCCCTTTTCGCGAGTCTTACACGGAATGGGGATTCCCCATGTGGGAGAACGAGTCGCTGAACTGGTGATCGATGAAATCGAAAACATCGATGCGCTCTTGGAAGCCACTGAGGAAAGATTGGCAGAAATCGAAGGGCTCGGGGAAATCATCGCCCGATCGATCGTAGAATTCTTTGCGAAGAACTCCGTTCAGGAGGAAATCGATCTGCTTCGAAAGAGCGGATTAACTCTGCATCAGGACAAAGTCGAAGCGACCGGTGCTACGGCTCCTCTTTCTGGATTGACGGTTGTCATCACCGGAACCTTGCCCACACTGAGTCGAGATGAAGCAAAGCAACGGGTCATCGCCGCCGGTGGAAAAGTAGTCGGGTCTGTTTCCAATAAAACAGACCTCTTGGTCGCTGGCGAAAAAGCGGGCTCTAAATTAAAAAAAGCCCATGAACTAGGAATTGAAGTGCTCGATGAAGAGCAACTTCTAAGCCGTATCAGCGAGTGAACTCGCGCTTCCCCTCCTGAGAGAGGCGTCGTGACGCCAAACATCTCGCGAGAGACATCGAGAGAGACGAAATCGAGAAAGGGCAAAACACTATGAGTGATACAGAAGTTTCCTCCGAAAACAGAGGCCAGTGGAGCAGTCGCTGGGGATTCATCCTCGCTGCAGCGGGCGGAGCTGTCGGACTGGGCAACATCTGGAAGTTCCCATACATCACCGGAGAGAATGGCGGGGGCTACTTCGTCTTGATGTACCTCATCTTCATCTTGCTGATCGGCCTTCCCATCATGGTCGCGGAAGTCCTCGTGGGACGCACGGCCCAAAAAAGCCCGGTAGGAGCCTTTCGTTCCTTGTCCAAAAAAGGCAGCCCATGGATTCTCTCCGGCTGGCTCGGTGTTCTGACCGGCTTCATCATTCTCAGTTACTACTCGGTGGTCGCCGGTTGGGCGATGCACTACACCTGGTTCTCCATCACCCAAGGATTCACGGGGATGGAGGCAGACGCCATCGGTAAGGCATTCGGTACCCTATATGCCGACACCTCGACGAATGTCTTCTGGCATCTGATCTTCATGCTTCTCACCATCGGTGTCATACTCGGAGGAATTCAAAGAGGCGTCGAACGGGCGGCACGAATCTTAATGCCTGTCCTGTTACTGATGTTGCTGGTCCTCCTCGGTCTCGCCATCTCCTCCGACGGTTTCGGCAGAGCCCTCGACTTTGTCTTCAAGCCTGACTTCAGCAAGGTCACCGGCGCAGGGGTCCTCGAAGCACTGGGGCACTCCTTCTTCACCTTGTCTCTGGGAATGGGTGCGATGATCACCTACGGATCCTACCTCAAGAAGAAGGAGGATCTGGTCGCGGCTTCAGGCATGATCACCATCCTAGACACGGTGATTGCTCTCGTTGCCTGCATGGTGCTTTTCCCTATCACCTTCAGTTTTGGCCTAGAGCCTGCAGCGGGACCCGGTCTCGTCTTCGTCAATCTACCGATCGCATTCTCCCAGCTCGCGGGAGGAGTCTTCTGGAGTACCCTTTTCTTTGCCCTACTGGTTCTAGCGGCACTGACTAGCGCCATCAGTCTCCTCGAAGTCGTGGTCTCGACCTTCATCGATGAATTCAAGATGTCGCGACCGGTGGCGACTCTGCTTTGCGGAGGTGCCATCGCACTCTTCGGTCTGCCCTCTGCCCTTTCAGGATCGGAAGACTCCTTCTTTGGTAATGGCTTCAAGGATCATTCCGCTTTTCTCTTTGATGCAGAGACAGGCAAGAATTGGTTTGATACTTTTGATCATCTGGCTTCCAACTGGTTACTGCCCATAGGAGGCTTACTGATCGCCCTCTTCGTTTCTTGGCGCGTCAGCGATCGTGCACGCGAAGAAGGTTTCAAAAATGGATCGCGCTTTATGCGCTGGTACTGGCACTGGCTCATCACCCTACGATACGTCGTGCCCATCGGGGTCCTCAGCGTCATCCTTCACAAGATCGGTTTGATTTGATGCAAGTGAGCGACCTTGCGGTAAGACCCACCAAAGGTGCAACTCCAGAACGAGTCATGGAAATCTCCTGTGATCCCGAATCAGGGGTCATCGGTGATCATGGCACTTCACGACGACGCCAGATCACATTGCTCTCTGCTGAACAGTGGCAAACCGCCTGTACTGAGGTGGGCTGCGATGTGGCGTGGACGACACGTCGTGCCAACCTTTTCATCTCCGGGGGAGAATTCGCAGAGAAACACAGCGGTAAGAGATTTCGAATCGGCGAAGTCTTGATTCATATCCATGGAGAATTAGTCCCCTGTCAGCAAATGGAAGATCAACAGCTCGGCTTGCTTTCAGCCTTGCAACCCGATTGGCGAGGAGGGCTCCACGGTGAAATCATCGAATCTGGAACCATTCGCCCTGGTGATACCGTCGAACTGATCGGCTAACGCTCCAGAATTCGAATAAATCCAGCGACCAATCGAGGATCGAATTCTCCATGTCGGTCAACGATAAATGAACGCAGAACATCGAAACTGCACCCGCGCTCTTCGCCACTCTGGTTCATCGTGGCTTCTTCAAAGGCCACCACTAAACAGGCGATTCGAACGGGTAATCTTTGCTGTTCCCGATTCCACCCAAGGGGTCCACAGCCATCAAATCGTTCTTTATAGCCTCGAAGAACTTCTCCGACAGAATCCCCAGTTTTGAGATCTTGGGGAATCTCCAATCCTTCCAGGCATGCACCGAGCAACAGAACTCCTCGGGTGAGTTCATCCAGAAGCGCGCCGCCATCGATGCCCACATCCTGAGCCAAATGTCCGGCGTAGTAGGCGCGACGATAAGCCGCCTCCAACGACTCTGGTGTTCGACTGAATCGGGATTCCAAATAAGACCGGGCCTGAATCAACTTCGGCCCCGAAGTGCACAGAGCATGAACTGATCTTTTCAAATAATCCAGATATCGGGGTCGGTGTATCTCTGGCATCCAAAGTGCATCCTTGCCGGCCTCGAGAAGTTGACGCCTCACTTCTACAGAGAGTGCTTCTCCACCTTCGCGACAAAGAACAATGCTCCGGTCGTGCTCTAGGTATATATCCACAGGAACAGCAGCGTCCGCCTCTAGCGTGGCTAAAGGTAAGGGCGCCAGATTTTGACGAAGTATGGAACTCCGTAATGTTTTCGAATGATTCGGACTGTATGGGGCGGGTCTCATTTTCACTCCTCATGATCCGGCCAGTGATCCCGCCGGAAACGTGGGAGTGTCTTCAAACAAACTCCCTGAGAAGGATACCATCGTCTTCGAAATCAGGCGGTAAGAGCGCTCTCTAGTTGTAATCGGGTCTCCCGGGCTGCTTTCTGCACCGCTTCTTGCCAGGGTAACTCCGTATTTTTCTCAAATGCCTGAACGACACCCCGACTGGAATTGACCACGGCACCCAATCCACGAGCATCAAATGCGGGGCCTAAATCTTCAACACTTCCACCCTGAGCTCCGACACCCGGGATCAAAAGATTTGCTGAAGGGGCGCATTCACGAACCCTGGAGATTTCTTCTGGATGTGTCGCCCCGACAACGAGACCCACTCCATGAAATCCACAATCCCCCATAGACCCCTGGCCCCACTTTTCAGATGCGCGTGCGACTTGTAAGAAGACCGGTTCAGGGTCTCCCGGTCGACTCTGAAATTCGGCCCCTCCTGGGTTTGATGTTCTGGCCAATACGAAGAGGCCTCTACCGCCTTCATTCGTTCTCTGAATAAAGGGCTCCAAAGAATCGCTCCCAAGATAAGGATTGATGGTGAGCGCATCGACAAAAGGCCCAGGGGTTCCAGCTTCTTCTCCAAGAAGAGCTTCGGCATATGCAGCTGCTGTTGAACCGATGTCTCCTCTCTTTGCATCGAGAATCACCAATAGTTCCTGTTCACTGGCAGATTTACAGACCGCCTCGAGAGCACGCCATCCCTTCCAGCCCCACCGTTCAAAAAAAGCAATCTGAGGCTTGATGGCGGCCGCTTCAGCGGCGACTGCTTCAATGACTCCACAGCCCAATCGCGTGAGAGCGTCTTCGGGATCCAGCGCAGCCAGTTCAGCAGGAAGTCGGTCTAAGCGCGGATCAATGCCGACGACGAGGCGGCTTTCTTTACGTTCAATACTGCTCGCTAGACGATCGGAAAATGGGATATCAAACTTCATCTGTCCTCGTTTTCTTCAGCCAGTCTCTGTTCACGTTTTTCTTCGACCATTGTCAAGAGCCTCTTAAACTCTTCCACAAGGTCCTCGTTTTTTGTGGCTTCCGATTTCGCCCGCCCTATCTCGAAAGCGGTCACTGCCATTTCGAGAAATCCAGACTGAAAAAAGGAATGGCCCACAACATGATATCCATTGAGGTAATCTTCCGGGCCGTACATCAACTTATAAAACTGATCGAGCCCATCTGGATAGGCCTGCTCAACGAAGCCCTCTCTTTGCAAGAACAGAGACCGGATCAATACCACGTCAGAATTCCACCGGTGCAGCAATGCCTCTAGGGCAACAGAACCCGTTTCGAACAAATGTGCGATCCTGTGAACTTTAGAGGGGAACATATCGTGAACTTCATCGAGGATCGCCTGCTGCTCCTCATGCAAGTCCCGGTCTGGTCCCAAAACCAAAGCAGTTTCGTCAGTCGCATAGGTCAAAACGTTGTAATGCTCTTCTTTGAGAATGCTCAGTTCATGAAAAATATCATTGACCAAACGATCGAGAAAATCGGTGCTGTCTTCAGTTCTGAAAAGTCTGTGACAAGCTTCTTTCAAAGGCGTGAGGTAGTTGTCGCGCAACACTTCGAGATCCTGGGTCGAGAGCAGTTCAAACAGATCTCGAGGATCCAACCGGATCTTGTCTCTGGGGATTCCCAGTTTTTCCACATAGTCTTGCACGATCTGTTCATACCGATCATGCATCGACTGAAAGTTGGTCCATGACCTGTAGAACCTTTCGACCACTCTCCATGCGAGGGAATCCGCGGTATCAGTGATCAAGACAACTCCTCTTCTTTGACGCTCTCTAAAAACTCGAAAAATGCAGTTCGATCCACATCCTCGGGGCAAGAAACCCCTTCGACAAACGACTCCAGAATGAGATCCCCCTCCGGCGTCAGAAAGGACTCTGGGTGAAACTGTAACCCCCAAGTCGCCTCTCCGGGAACAGCCAACCCCATGACTTCTCCCTCTTCAGTCCAGGCCATCACCGCAAGTGGAGGTGTCAGACTCGCCGGAAGCACTTTCAAAGAGTGGTAACGAGCAGCAAGGAATGGCTGGGACACCCCCGAGAAAATTCCCACCCCCGCATGTAATACCGGATGGGCTTTCCCATGGACCGGGTTGCCACTCTGGACGACCTCTCCCCCGAATGATTCAGCAAGAACCTGATGGCCGAGGCAAACTCCAAGAATAGGAATCTTCCCCCTGTAGTGCCGAACAGCCCAAGCCGCCAGAGAAGCGCTCTTGGGTGCTCCGGGACCCGGAGAAAGAAGAATTCTATCGGGGTGAAGGTCTTCAATCCTATCCGGCGTCCCTCGATCTGCCTGACGCACCGAAATTTGGGCTCCAGTGCGAGAGAGCGATTGGACCAAATTGTAGGTGAAGGAATCATGGTGATCGATCACCACCACATGGGGACCGTCGCCAGGAACACTCCATTCGTCACAATAATCCGCTCTTGAAGCGGAATTTGACCGATTGGGATCCAAGCTCAAATTGCACACTCCCTGTACACCCGGGTTCCTCTCCGGGACCTATCCTTGATTTATAGCGATCATACGCACCGCTGAAGAGCACGGAAAGACCACCTGTAAAACGTTGTTCTGGTGTATCTTACGGTTCCCAGCAACACGTGAACGAAAGCAGGCCCACGGCTTGCAACTGTCAAGCTGGATTGGATTGGAGAATGATCATGTTCAGAAATTTTCTCCCCTGCCTGATTTTTATCGGGATTGTCGGCTGCGCGCCGATCAAAACGGAGATCGATTTTGTCAGTCCCGCACCAGGTTCAACAGCGGAACTGATCAATTTCAGTATCGAGGTAGGTTTCGATCATAAAATGGATCTTGCCACCTTTACCAATGAAACATTCATTGTTTCGGGTTCTACCAGTGGTGCGATCGAGGGTATTTTCTCCACTGTGGGAAATAGTCGGCAGATTACTTTTTCTCCTGCTGCGACTCCTGTGGGTGGCGAGACGATCACAGTCGTCCTCACCGACAGCATTTCGTCTCAATCCGGTAAGGCTTTAAACCCATACCAGTGGCAATTCATCATTGAACAAGGAACATTGCCGCCTCCGACGGACTTTATCGTGACCGGAATGACTCCCGGCATCGAGGCGTACAACAGTTCGACTGAAACCACGCTGAATCCGATTCTTTCGGCACCCTACGATCCTTTTTCTATCGGATCTTCCCTCCTGCGTGTCGAAGGCTCCAGAAGTGGTCAAAGAGTGACCACTCTTCAGAATGTTTTCACAGGGGTCAACACTCTACAAATTTCTCCTGACAGAGATTTCCTTGCCGGAGAGCGCATCACCCTTTCACTTGTCGACGAAGTCTTCGGACTCGACGGATCGGAATTGCCGCAGACCATATTGGCCACTCAAGTTGCCAACTTAGGATTCGACTGGCCTGGCAATCCCGTGACCTCCGTATCAGGAACAGTGGGAGTGAACCTGGTTTTCTTTGATTACGACGCTGACGGATTAGACGAATGGGCAGAAGTTCGTTCCGACGGCACTGTCCTTGTTCAGGATTCAACACCTGCAGGCCTCGGTGGAACCACCTCTTGGGTACTTCCCGAGACCATCGTCGATGCCACCGCAGGAGACTTCGACGGAGACGGGAGAATAGATCTCGCTTGCCTCGGAAACTCAGGCAACTCGATCTACCTGCTCAAGGGTTCATTCAGCATCGCTATCGTGCTTGAAGATCCTGTCACCATTGGTCTGAAGACCGACACCACCCACATCGTCGCGGCACATGCCGACTCAGACGGAATCATCGACCTGGTCAGAAGTGGTCCGGGTGGACTGGGTGTTTCATGGGGAGATTCTTCGTCTCCCTTGTCCGTGGGAACCACAGTGGATGTGACTCCGATCATCAATGCTCCCATCGCCACCGATCTCAATGGAGATGACTTCATCGATCTGGCAGGCGTTCTCGGAGACGGAAGCATTTCTCTCTTCTCCGGATCCACCGCGAGACAATTCACCAGTGAGGGCTCGATCCTCGGCTACAATTTGACGACGGGTATTCATGCCGTCAATCTCGACGGTGACGCCTTGAGAGATCTTCTCCTCATCCCCGTCAGTGGAGGAACACCATCTGCACTCCTCTCCGACGGAGACTTCAACTTCTCCTTGCGAGTCCTCTTCGATGACGTGGCATTCCCGGGGGTTGAACTCCTTGATTGGGACGGCGATGGTCATCTGGATTGCCTCACTCCCCGCCCAGGAACCACAGGATTATGGCTTTCACTCGGGGTCGGCGACGGAAACTTCACGACACCCGAACTGCTCAACTACGCCTCTCAGGTTTCCAGTATTTCATTCGGAGATACGGATGGAGACGGATCGCTGGAGTTAGCCTTGGCTGAAAACGATGGCAGCTATGAGGTTCTTCGCTCTGAGCCCGTCGTGCTATCGCCTGCGAACAGAGTCCGCGTAGAAGACATCAATGCAAATGCAGGCGACTCTTCAGTCACCTATGAAGTTCTCATCGATTGCGTTGAGGATTTGCAAGGTTGGACTCTCGCCTTGGAATTCAACTCCACCATCATGGGGTTGAATAACATCACTATCGACGGCACTGACGCTGCTGGACTTGTGGAGTTCGAGTTACCCAACATCGACAACTCCAATGGCACCGTTATCTATGCCAACATCCTCGACCTTGCCCCGCCGTTTGATAATCAGGTTCTCTCCCCCGGGAGTGGATATGTCGTCGCTACTGGTGAAGCTTTCATCAGCGCCAATGCTCCTTCCGGAAGTTACGCCTTCGGTCCTGCGAATGGTGTTGTGGCATCCACCTCGCCACCCACGAACAATACTTTCGTCGTGTCTGGAAGTTCGGTGGACCCTGAATTGATCAGCGGAACTGTCACTATCGGAGGGACGAGCGGCAGCACTCTTCCTGAAGATAATTCAGAGAACAACGACGACTCCAGCGACAGTCATCTCGACCATTTCATCCGCGGTGACGTCAACGGTGATGGCGTCATCGACTTGACCGACGGAACACAGCTACAACTTCTGATCGGAACTGGCTTGCCTCTCTCTTGTCAGGATGCGGCAGATGCCAATGACGACGGAATCGTCAACGATGACGACCCCGTCTTCATCTTCGAGTTTCTTTACCAAGGATCCAATCCACCCCCTGCACCGTTCCCTTCTGCCGGTCCTGATCCGACCGCAGATGGACTGGATTGCCAGTCCGGCAGTGCAGCCACTTAACCCTTCCCCCCCGGCCAGACTCCACCTCTCCCCCCGCGCGGAGAACTTCCCCTTAAGACTTCCCCTCCGGATTCTGGCCGGGCCCCCTTTCACTCGAAAAAGTCCCGCAGGGCCTTCGACAGCCCCCTTCTAGGGATTAATTTCCCAAGGTTCCCCACCCCCAAATACCGGTCCTCACCTCCGCGAAATTTACCGCGGAGATCGAGGATTTTTTTTTGTCTCGAAAACCACTCTCAGAAGGCTCAGGGAACCCTTTCAGGCCAGATCTGAAAACGCCTCTCAGGTACCATATTGATGACCGGCCTAAGGCTAGATATTGTGCGGCCCTCGCCTAAAAAATACCGCGGAATGCGGTTTAGGTGAGAAATCGATACGGGGGGCCATCCTGAAGAAATCCAACCGGGTTTGCGGGATTTGACTTCACTTTTCGATGCCATGGCAGTGGTTCTTAGGGCTTTCCCGAGATTCCACATGGGGGAGATTTTCCGCCTGCCTTGAGGCTCGAAATTGGGTGAAGAAGAACCACAGGACTCTCCCTGTGTACGTTGAACGTGTACGTTGAACGTGTGAGTTGAAAGTAAGTCCGAGGTTCTCCTCGAAGATGTGACGTCAGAATCGAAGTCGCCGACACACCGCAGTGTCCATTCTTCGCTTCAGTCCGCCTCTTCTCGGCGCCAAAGGACTCTCAATCTTCGCTCACAAGGCGGGTAGAAATAAAAAACCGCCTGGAAGCAGGAGAAACCCGCTTCTAGTTGAGATTTTGCGGAGAAATCAGGCCGAAATGCCTTTTTCTCCAGTTTTGGCAAACCGGTGAGACGACGTCACGGACTCTTGTCGACGACAAGAGAGGTGACTTCGGGCTGGAGACTTCGCGCTCCAGAGGTCAATTGTGACCGCCCTGAGTTCTCCCTGTTGAGAGTAGAGTGAGGTCAGTTCGCCCTGATGTCGCTGCGATGACCCACCCACGTCTAACAGCTCACGCTGTTGACTTTCGGGGGTATTTGCGGCCCGGGTAACAGACAGCATTCGACGGGATACGACTGGCTTTGATCAGGGGGTGAAGAACACCTTGTTCATGACATTCGCAGCCCGTTTTTGTGGGACATGAGTTGAGAAGGCTCGGTAAGGTCTTTCTCTTCTCGGGATTTGTGACCGATGTGCAAGGGTTGCTCGAGAAACTCTCGCGGCCTTTGCCACAAGTGTGGAACCAGGTGTTTTTTCATTTATCGAGATTGCACGGCCAATCTCAGTAGACGAAAGACTATCACTTGGGTTACGGTGATTGGTTCGAGAACAGAAGAGTGGCACCGATATTGAGACCTCAGTTGTTTCGACAACAGTTGGTTCGACGTCAGTGCGGGATTTCTGGCAACTCTCGATCAACCCCGAATCACGTCTAGGAGACGTGTTCGCGGTAGGTTGGGAAAAGGCCTGAGATTCATGAAACTTTGCTGTTCAGAGAGCCATTCCCCGGCGAGTGCGATCTTCTGTTGATCCGTACTCGAACCGGATGAACTGTTGGGCGACCAACAGGATCTTCGGGTCTGCACAGAGTTGTCACGGTTTCCGAAACTCCTGCGCCCTAAAATGTTGATACGTAATGACACGATTTTCGTGTGTCAGTGTGTCTTCTTGTTGGAGTGTCAAAGTAGATCCGAACGAGCTTCGTATCGACTTTGATAGATTTTAAAAAATGTATGAGAAAAACCTCATCAGAAGGAGTCATCCCCCAAGGGAATGCGTTCCATCTCATGAGTAGCTGGGAACGCGCGGTGCTTTCGAATCAATGCGGTAGTGATTCGTAGGCCACGGTGCGAGGGAAGAGAAAAGAGGAAGACACTTGAAAATTGAACGTCGTTTTACGAAAGAAGGCATGAGTCCCTACGAGGGAATCTCCATGACCCGTCGACAGTCCGAAATTCGGAATCCTGATGGGACTGCCATCTTTCGCCAGGATGATATTACGATTCCAGAAAATTGGAGTCAGGTTGCGACAGACGTCCTCGCCCAAAAATACTTCCGCAAAGCGGGAGTTCCTCAACTGGACGAGCAAGGCAATCCGCAGCTGGATGAGAAGGGTGAACAGATTCTCGGTGGAGAAACAGATTGTCGTCAGACCTTTGGTCGCCTGGCAGGCTGTTGGACGCACTGGGGATTCGAGCACAATTATTTCGACAGCAAAGAAGACGCCCGCTCTTTCCATGATGAACTTTGCTACATGCTTGCCAATCAGATGTGTGCCCCCAATTCTCCCCAGTGGTTCAACACCGGATTACATTGGGCATACGGCATCGACGGCCCCCCGCAAGGCCACCATTATGTGGACCCCGCATCCGGTGAGTTGAAGCTTGCCAACAGTGCATACTCCAGACCCCAGCCGCATGCATGCTTCATCCAGAGCGTGGCCGACGATCTTGTCGGAGAGGGTGGCATCATGGACCTGTGGACCCGGGAAGCCCGGCTCTTCAAGTACGGCTCGGGAACGGGATCCAACTTCTCAGCACTCCGCGGAGCAGGAGAAGCCCTATCAGGTGGCGGAAAATCATCCGGCCTGATGTCATTCCTTAAAATCGGTGATGCTGCTGCAGGTGCCATCAAGAGTGGTGGAACAACTCGTCGAGCCGCCAAAATGGTGTGTCTCGACCTCGACCATCCCGATATCGAAAGTTTCATTACTTGGAAAACTCGCGAGGAACAAAAAGTCGCCGCCTTGGTTTCCGGTTCACGCATGTGCGCCAAAAACCTCAAAGCCGTTCTCGCAGCTTGTCATAACCACACCGGAGAAGATGTCGTCACAGACATCCAACCCAAGACAAATAAAACACTCGCTTCTGCGATTCGTGCTGCCCGTGAAGTCGCAGTCCCCGAGCCGGCCATCCATCGTATTCTTCAACTGGCTGATCAAGGTGTCACCTCCATCGAATTCGATGAGTTTGATACCGGCTGGGAAAGCGAAGCCTACTCCACTGTCAGCGGACAGAATGCCAATAACAGTGTACGAGTCCCCAATGCATTCTTCGAAGCTCTCGAACGAGACGCACAATGGGATCTGATTAGCCGAACCGATGGTGAAGTGATCAAAAGCGTGCCCGCAAGAGAACTGTGGGATGAAATCAGTCGCGCTGCGTGGTCATGCGCCGATCCGGGCGTTCAATTTGATACGACCATCAATGAGTGGCATACCTGCCCACGTGACGGCCGCATCAATGCATCAAATCCTTGTTCCGAGTACATGTTCCTCGATGACACAGCGTGCAATCTAGCATCCCTGAATCTCGTGAAGTTCATGGAAGAAGACGGAAGTTTCAACATCGAAGCTTTCCGCCATGCGACACGTATCTGGACGATGGTCTTGGAGATCAGCGTCCTGATGGCGTCATACCCGAGTGCAGAAATCGCGCAACTCTCTTATGAGTACCGCACTCTCGGTTTGGGCTACGCCAACCTCGGAACAGTGCTCATGCGTATGGGACTCCCCTACGATAGTGAAGAAGGCCGAGCCTTCTGTGGTGCGATCACCGCGATTCTGACCGGTCAGTCCTACGCTACCAGTGCAGAGATGGCTGGAGAACTCGGTCCATTCCCCGCATATGAACGAAATCGTGAAGGCATGCTTCGTGTCATGAAGAATCATCGCGGAGCCGCTCATGATGTCGCTGACAACGAGTATGACGGTCTCTCCATTCTTCCGATGCCGTTGAAGGCTGACTCCTGCGCCTCCACCTTGATCGAAGCAGCGAAGTCTTGCTGGGATGAAGCCGTGGCTCTGGGCGAAAAACACGGATACAGAAACGCCCAATCCACAGTCATCGCACCGACGGGAACCATCGGCCTCGTGATGGATTGTGACACCACCGGAATCGAACCCGATTTCGCGCTGGTCAAGTTCAAGAAGTTGGCCGGGGGTGGTTACTTCAAAATCATCAACCAGAGTCTACCGCCCGCATTAACCCGTCTCGGTTACTCGGATGCAGAAATCACTCAAATCACTAAGCACGCAGTCGGTCATGGAACTCTTCGTGGTGCACCCCACATCGACCATGAAAATCTGAGAACTCTCGGATTCGATGAAGCGTCCATCGCTAAAGTCGAGTCTTCCCTAGAGAGCTCATTCGACCTCCAGTACGCCTTTAATGACTACCTACTGGGTGAAAACTTTGCTGAAAAAACTCTCGGCCTCAGCGGAGAGAGCCTAGAGAAATGGGCCACACAACCCCTGAAGGCTCTGGGCTTTACTTCTCAGCAAATTTCCGAAGCCAATGAATACGTCTGCGGAACGATGACGATCGAGGGTTCCATTCTTAAGGATGAACACCTCGCCATCTTTGACTGCGCCAATCGTTGCGGTCGTAAAGGTGTTCGATTCATTCAGTCAGATGCTCACGTACTGATGATGGCTGCGGCTCAACCCTTTATCTCCGGGGCCATCTCCAAGACCATCAACATGCCAAACGAATCTTCGATCGATGAAGTTCGTGAATCCTACAATCTTGGTTGGAAGTCGATGTTGAAAGCGGTCGCCCTCTACAGGGACGGCAGCAAGCTTTCACAACCGCTCTCTTCCTGGGGTGAAGATTTCGACGAAACAGAACTTCCCGAAGCCACTTCGAATATGCCGCAAAACTTGGAAAAAGTGGTCTACAGATATCTCGCGCGTCGCCGTCGCCTGCCACACCGTCGGAATGGTTACACACAAAAAGCCATCGTCGGAGGACACAAGGTTTACCTCAGAACAGGTGAATACGACGACGAGACTTTGGGAGAGATCTTCCTCGACATGCACAAAGAAGGGGCTGCATTCCGTAGCCTAATGAATAACTTTGCGATTTGTGTCTCACTGGGCCTTCAACATGGGGTGCCTCTTGAGGAGTTCGTGGAAGCCTTCACATTCACTCGCTTTGAACCGAATGGCATCGTCTCCGGAAACCGGAGCATCAAGATGGCGACCAGTGTTCTCGACTACGTCTTCAGAGAACTGGCGATCAATTACCTCGGTCGTCATGACCTCGCGCAAGTTATCGATGACGACCTGAGCTCCAGCAGTCTCGGTAGCACTCCTGAAATCACCGAAGAGGTCGAACAGCCGGATGGCAATTTTGTGGGAATCCCGTCTGCCGCTTCCACCTCACGGTTGGCAGAAAATGACGGCGGCATGAAAAAGGCTTCCACCTCGACTGCAACGGAAGAAGAGACGCTTTCTGCAGAGGTCATTTCCAGGGCAAAGGGTTACACCGGTGATCCATGCCCCGAATGCGGATCGTTGACGATGGTTCGTAATGGTACCTGTCTACGCTGTGATTCGTGCGGTGCGACGACCGGTTGTTCCTGATTTCGTAAAAGGAATAACAATGGATGGAATGTCGTGCGAGAGAGATGGATACCTATCTCTCTCGCATGCTTTCATATTTCCGAAGTTAAAAGATTGCAGAATGTGACCCATACGCTGGAGCAGTCCTGCACAGAAGTCACTGATTTGAACTGAGTTTTCTATCATAGACCGTCACGGAAGGTGAGGAGCACCCATGAGTATCAAGTCCGATAGCTGGATTCGCCGCATGGCCACAGAAGCCGAAATGATTGAACCATTCGCCCCGCAACAGGTGCGCGAGAAGGTCGACAATGAAGGCAATGTCCAGAGAGCTATTTCATATGGAGTCTCCTCTTATGGATACGACCTCCGAGTTGCCGATGATTTCAAGGTCTTCACGAACGTCCATGGATCTGTCGTCGATCCCAAGGAATTTGACGATCGTTCATTTGTGGATATCAAGACCGATTGTTGCATCATTCCGCCCAACTCCTTCGCACTGGCACGAAGCATTGAATACTTCAGGATTCCCCGAAATGTTTTAACGATCTGCCTCGGAAAATCGACCTATGCCCGTTGCGGTATCATCGTCAACGTGACTCCGTTTGAGCCCGAATGGGAAGGACATGTCACCTTGGAGATATCGAACACAACTCCCCTTCCAGCAAAGGTCTACGCCAATGAAGGCCTGGCTCAGGTCCTCTTTTTCGAGAGTGACGAGGTGTGCGAAACCTCGTACGGAGATCGTGGTGGTAAGTATCAGGGACAAACGGGTATCAATCCCCCACGCATGTGAGGGGTTGAAGGGCTCTGTATTGGTAGCCTCAACCGAATCTGAGGCTTAGGATCAAGAGAGTTACATTTTCCGTAAGAGGATCCGGAGGTTCAGATGAGCGAGCCCAGCAATGCCCACGAAAACAACAAGGGTTTCGAACCCTCATGCACCGATGCCGAAGGCTGTAGAGAGATTCTTCGCCGAGTCGTTGGCGGTGAGCGTATTCAGGTCGAAGAAGCACTTTCACTCGCTCTGTATGCGGACGCCGACGAACTCTTCGCATGCTCAGATGCTGTCAGACAAAACAAGCATCCTGACGGGATCGTGACCTACGTCGTCGACAGGAACATCAACTATAGTAATGTCTGCACCTCTGTGTGTTCCTTCTGTGCCTTCTACCGAAAACCAGGCGACTCTGAAGGGTACGTCTTGAGCCTCGATGATATTCATCAGAAGGTAGATGAAACCATCCAGCTAGGAGGAAGCGGAACGTTGATGCAGGGCGGACTGCATCCGGATCTTCCTATGAGCTGGTATACCGACATGCTACGCAGCATTAAAGATCGCCATCCAGAATTTTACCTTCACTGTTTTTCACCTACAGAAGTCCATGCCTTCACTTCGGTGACAGGGCTATCGACAGCAGAGGTTCTAGGACAACTGAAAGAAGCGGGGCTGGATTCGATTCCCGGCGGAGGTGGAGAAATCCTCGTCGATGCCATTCGAAAACGAAGACGATCCTCCTGTGGAGCAGACGAGTGGCTCGATGTTTCCGCAACGGCCCACGAATTAGGCATCCCTACGACAGCCACGATGATGATCGGGCTTGGTGAAGAAAATTGGATGCGAGCAGAGCATCTTAAAAGAGTTCGAGATGTCCAAGATCAAACTGGAGGATTCATATCCTTCATTCCATGGACCTTTCAGCCCGACAACACACCTCTTGGGAAAAAGATTACCGAACGAGTTCCGCCACACGAGTACTCTCGCTGGCTTGCGGTGTCTCGCATTTTCCTCGACAACATCGACAACCTTCAAGTCTCATGGCTCACAGTGGGCCTTGAAGAAGGACGGCTCGGTTTGCAACGTGGGGCAAATGACTTGGGGTCAGTCATGATTGAAGAAAATGTCATCTCCGTGGCAGGTGCGAATCACCAAGCGACCGAAACTCTCCTCAGGAATACGATTGAAGAAGCGGGCTTCCAGCCGGGACTGCGTAATGCCGGTTATCGCCGCCTGAAAGATCGCCCGATCCCTTCTCCTCAGCAGGTGACCCCGCATGAATAAACCGGCACTCGATCCCAGATTGACCCGTGACGAAACGACTCAGGTCGTCGAAGGTCTCGTCACGGGCTGGACGATCCCTGAGGAGGTTCCTCAAGGACTTTCCACGGCCATAGTCCCCAACTCCGAATGCCCAGAAGGAGCCCAGTTCACGGCTCGTACTCTTCATACTCTCGTACTGAGATCCCGACCCCGAACCTTGGTCGTATTGTCCAGTGAAGACATCGAGAAGCCTGAACTAGTGGCGATGGGACAGATACAAACAGCCCTTGGAGCCAGTTCAGTAGATGAACGCTTGGCAGCAAGAATCGCCTCTGAACTGGGAACTTCTCTCGAGATTGTCTCCGGTGATTCGAAGAATATTCTCTCACTTCAGAGAATGGTTCCCCTACTCTGCCAAGTCCTCGCTCCAGGATGTCGATTTGTTCCCATAATTCTTCCTCGAGAATCCACCCATGAATTCACACCCGAAAAATTGGGCGCAAAATTGGGCTCCATTCTACAAACTGAGCAAGGCGCATGCTTGATTGCAGGTTTCCAACTTCCCAAGAGAGAAAAATTGGGATCTTCTGACAGCGTGTCCGACGATGCTTCCATCATTCGCCACATCCTTGAACCCGATACAAAAAACCTGATGACGTCCAGCATGTTGGTCAACATTCAGGATTTCTCTCCTGTTGTTGTCGCCGTTGAACACTCTCAAAAAAGACATGCTCAAAGAGGTTTCCTTCTCGAGCATGGATCGGTGGGGAAACAGGACCAACAACGTGGAGCAGCTTCACTGGTGCTTTAGGAAAACAAAGGAGAATAAGAGAGTGACTTCCATAGCAACAGGTGGAGGAGATGAAGGGGATACCGGGATACTCGGATCCGGTCGTGTCTCCAAAAACAATCCCCGCATCGAAGCGTACGGCAGTGTCGACGAACTCAATTCCGAAATCGGAGTGGTTCTAGCAGCAGGATCACCTCCACACTGCGATCCTCAAAGAGTTCTCGCCCCGCAGATTCAACTTCAACTGACAAAGCTACAATCACTTCTATTCGACCTTGGAACAGACTTGGCACAACCCGGTTGCGGAACTCAAAGTGGCCCAAGTACTCGAATAACTCATAAACACTCGGATCTTCTCACCGAATGGATTCATGAATGGGAAGCTATTTTGCCTCCACTCAAACAGTTCATTATTCCGGGTGGATCTCTGAATGCAGCGCATCTGCACAGAGCACGTACCGTCTGTCGTAGAGCAGAAAGAAACACTGTCCAGTTTCTCAAGGAAGCGGCTGAAGGGCATTCGGCCGTCGTCTTTCTCAATAGGCTGTCAGATTTACTCTTTCTACAAGCACGGGCAGCAAATCAATCGGATGGACTCTCGGACGTTCCCTGGGTTTCAGAAGCTTAAACTTCTTCAGGGTCACCATGTGCCCCGGCTTCCAGCAATCTGAAGAGCAGCGCTGATTTCGATTCGTCACAGTTCACGATAGGTATATTGAGTTCCTGCAACTGACGGCTCAGGTACTTTCTCGCCGTCTCCGTATCATCACATTCAATTTCAACTTCACATCTCATGACATTTCCGGGGAATGAAGTTTTATCCACTTCGATCATGAGATCATCTTCCACCTGATACCGTCTGCGCTCATTGGAAGATCTCCCCCATTCAGTGAGCTGCACGAGTTCACAGCCGCAATGATCATATAGAGCTTTCACCGTTCCCAATCGGTTCAAAGAAGAGTTCTCCTCTCTCAGAATGAGCGCAGAAACCCATTCCTCCTTAAGAATATCCGAATACTCATGAGCGATTGAAACCCCTTGAATAAGACTACCCCGAACTTTCAGTGTCAGTTCGGCTTCATTCTCACAGAGGCGTAGGCGCAGTATTGCTCCACTTTCCTTGATCATGCCTTCGAAATCGAAATAGATATTTGTTTGCTGAAGCGTATCGATATATCCAGGAAGAATAGAACAGAGTTGGAGCAGAGCCGCTTCGTCAGGAAGAAGCAGTTTCAATTCAACCTCAGACGAAGACTTCAAGATTCGTCTTCTTCAGAAAATTGATCCAGCCAATAATTAACCTGATTCTTACTTCTAGGCGCGGCAGGCTTGTCCCCTGAATCGGAACTGGAGGATTTCCCCTTGCTCGATTTACGCCCCTTGAGAACCAAAGATCTGAATTCTGAACATGAAATCCAAATGACTCCACCCCCATCAATTCGGCTACCAATATCTGAACGGTCATTGGTGACGATTCTTGTCTGTTCTGCGAAAGGTGCTTTTCTGGCCAAGGAAAGAACCAGGTCATCAGCGGTTTGCCCTCTGCGAGCCACGAGAATCTCTAAGCCCGCTCTTTCCGGGCCACCGGAGCCGCCATCCATCACCAGCTGAAATCGGTGATCGTTTCCACAAACGCGCGAAAGCTCAGAGTGCAACAATTTCTTCGCAGACTCCATCCCACTCTCTGTCATTTTTTGACGGAACATGGGATCGGAATGGATCAGGTTATTTCCATCGATAATCCAGAGCACCTGACCTCGTAACTATTTCTAATCAAAATCAAAGATCGAGGGAGGTTTTTTATTGGGGTCGTCTTCGGCCTTCTTCAATCCCTCGTCAAAAAGTTGATCCAACTTATTCTCGCGCCCATCTTCTTTGGCGAGTTCTTTTTCGAACTTTTCTTGGGCTCGATCAGGCGCAGAAACTGCATCTCCAACAGCATCCTCGAATGACTTTGTCTTTCCCTCTTCGGCTCCCTTAACGCTATGGAAGATTCTTCGCGCACGGGGATCAATCGTTAACCGACAGTCACAATGGGGACATTCAACTTCAAAAAGACCATCTGGGCGATTTGTCATCCACGCTTACTTTCCGTAAATGAGATTGAGAACCTCGTTACGAGTCGCTTGATTTTCCCTCATGAGACCACGCATTGCTGAGGTGGTCATAACTCCACCGGGCTTCTTCACTCCTCGCATCGTCATACAAGTATGCGAGGCTTCGAGGACAACAGTGACCCCTTTGGGTTCAAGAGCCGTAGAAATCAGATCGGCTATCTGCGCCGTCAATCGCTCTTGGACCTGTGGCCTCTTTGCAAAGTGATCCACTGCTCTCGCAAGCTTGGATAAACCGACGATCTTTCCTGAAGGAAGATAAGCGACATGCGCTTTGCCGGTAAAAGGCATCAGATGGTGTTCGCAAAGAGAGACGAACGGAATGTCTTTCAGAAGAACAATCTCGTCATAATCTTCTTCGAAAACAGTATTCAAGACATTTGAGCTATCCTCGCGGAGTCCTTCAAAAATTTCTGAATACATACGAGCAACACGGTCCGGGGTATTCAAGAGACCTTCTCGAAGGGGGTTTTCACCCACACCCTCAAGAATCAACTTTACGCCTTCGCGGATTTTTTCAGAATCAAATTCGTTCATGGTTAGATTCAATTATTCCCATCCTGGTTTTAAATCGACCTTGCCTGAAAGTGAATAAAAATCGATGGGATTGTCCCAGACAATCTTCCTGATCGTCTCTTCGGTGAATCCCTGTCTCCTCATAGCCCAAATAGTCCTTGGAACGCTAAGAGGATCAGACGGCCCCCAGTCACATGACGAGTTGACCAACATCATTTCTGCACCTTGCTCCTGAAAAATCGCAGTCGCTCTTTCAGGGCTCAGCTTGGTGACGGGGTAGACCGTATGCCCACACCAGAAACCATTATCTTTACTCACTTGAATTGTTTCTTCAGTATTGTGGTCCATGAGAATCTTTGCGGGATCCAATTTCATATCTTGAATCACCCGAATTGTTCTCTCTGTACCTTCCAACTTATTTCGGTGAGGCGTATGGATCATAACCGGCAGATCCGCCTCAAACGCCATTTCAAGTTGCTTTCTAAGAATGAGCTCTTCCTCATCAGTGATGAGGTCAAATCCCAACTCACCAACTGCAACTACTGAAGGATGCTGAAACCACTCTGGCATTCTTTCGAGAACTTCTTTCGCCAATTCCGTATTGTTGGCTTCACGTGGATTCACTCCGATAGTGCAAAAGTGTTGGATTCCATATTCTGCAGCACGTTGTCTCTCAAAGTTCGTAATGTGATCGAAGTAATCGTAAAACGTACCGGAATACTTGCGAGGTTCACCCAACCAAAATGAGGGCTCAGTGATCGCTACAATTCCTGCAACGGCCATCTTTTCGTAGTCGTCAGTGATCCTCGAAATCATATGGCTATGAGGGTCAAAGATACGCATGGGCTCACGTCTCGCTTTCTTATCTTTCCGAAGTCTTCAGAAAGTTTTCGCAGTTTATGGTAACTCAGGGCCAAGCAACTTTCCTGCTTGTTCACAGGATGTTTTCACCTGAACCGGATCTCGAGGTCTGGGCTCTTTATTTCAAGATTCGTGGTGCTCTATCCAACGCTCAGCATCGATAGCAGCAGCACAGCCACTTCCTGCGGCAGTAATCGCCTGTCTGTAGGTGAAGTCCTGAACATCTCCGCATGCGAAGACTCCCTGGACGCTGGTTTTAGTGACCTCATGGGTATTGATATATCCATTGTCATGCAAATCTAGTTTGCCCTCGAAAAGTGAGGTGTTGGGAGTATGCCCGATCGCAACGAAAACTCCTTGAAGTGGCAAAGTCACTTTGTCACCACTCTCCAGATTTTCAACTTCAACGCCGCTGACTTTACCTTCTTCTTCCAATACTTCAGTAATGGCGGAATGCCACATGAACTCGATCTTGGGATTATCAAATGCCTTCTGCTGCATGATCTTTGAGGCCCGAAGCTCACCCCGTCTATGGATGACGGTCACCTTGTCGGCAAATTTTGTCAGGAAGACGGCCTCTTCCATAGCAGAATCTCCACCACCGACTACAGCGATCTCTTGCCCCTTGAAGAAGAACCCATCACATGTGGCACATGTACTGACTCCGTGTCCCATCAGTCGGCTTTCTGATTCTAGCCCTAGCATTCTTGCACTCGCCCCTGTGGAAATGATAACGGTATTGGCTTTCACTTCCTGTGTGGAACTCTTAACGGTGTAAGGGTGACTTGAAAAATCTACCTCTACCACATTTTCGTAATGGATCTCTGCACCGAACCGCTCAGCCTGCTTACGAAAATTTTCCATCAACTCCGGCCCCATGATGCCTTCTGGGAAGCCTGGATAATTTTCGACATCGGTCGTGAGCATCAACTGTCCACCACTATTCGCTCCCGCAAATACCAAAGGATTTAACTGTGCCCTACCGGAATAAACTGCAGCGGTATATCCTGCTGGCCCTGAGCCAATGATCACGACTTCGCGAACCATTTCGTTACCTCTTTCCAAACCGGACAACTTTCCGGGGAAGGCTTTGAGAATCTTAGTCCAGCAGTCTAAGTCAGCACCGACTCACTTTCGAGTGGACCCGATCAGGCCTTTTTCACTCAATGCAGCGGATTTCTTCAAATCTTGCCCCCAAATCTGGGGTTCTCTGAGTGAAGAGAATCAATACCTCTCATACGTTGTCGCAAATCCCTTTAAAATAAGGGCTTAAGCAATACGGCTCAGGACCTGATTCTCTGGAAACTCCTCGATTGTCCGGTAACCTGATCTTGGTGTGAGAAATGGCCACAGTTGGCCGAGATTTACCGATCTCTCGCGGTATAAAAATAACTAGAAACTGTCTGGAGGAAAAGAATGATCTCTTTTCGAACACTCATCGGGATACTCATCATTTCATCCTCCTTTTTGGGAGCACTGATTTGTGCAGCTCCTTCAGATGCTCAGAATCACATTGATCAGAACCACATTGCTCAGAATCACATTGCTCAGAATCACATTGCTCAGAATCACATTGCTCAGAATCACATTGCTCAGAATCACATTGCTCAGAATCACATTGCTCAGAATCACATTGCTCAGAGCCAGCGGCTCCTTCAATCCGATGAAGCGGACTCCGAGGAGTCTGAAGACAGTGAACGCTCATACAAAAATCCCCCCCTCCCTCCCCTAGAACTGACCGAAGACCTCAATAAAGATCTTGAACGATTCCGTCAACACATAGAGGACCGCGAATTTTCAAAAGCATTAGCGATCATCAAAAGAGTTCGGTCTAAAACTCGCAAGCCCGAGGATAGTGTCGCAACCATCATCGATCGTTACTTCAGAGAAGCAGAAGCCGGAACTGTTCTCGACAAAGCCCAGAAATACTCCGATAAAGAAAACTACCGAAAAGCTTTAGGAATCATTCTGAAGGAAGATCCCAAAGGTACGGAATACGAAGGCACGAGAACTGGAGAAGAATTAACTGAGCTCCGTGAGATGCTTTTGGACGAGATTTTCTTCGTTCTCGAAGACTTCGAAAAATCGACCGCTACTTCAGGAGATAACGACGAAGAGGAAGAAGAAGAAGGTGGTCGAGGTCAGCGAGGCCAACAAGGAGGCGCCTCTAAAATCGTCGGCGGAACCCCTGAAGATGGAGATGTTCGTAACGGAAAATTCGCCATGCACTGGCAAACATCCGACAGACTCTCTTGGGTCACCTTGGGAAATAAAGCTTTTGAAAAAATGCTGGAAGACGGCGTAAGCCTTACAGATTACAGATATCTAACAATATCTTTGCGCTGTGAGAATCCTTCCGCAAAGCCAAACATTCTGGTTCTATTCGATGTCGATGGAGAACAAGTCAGAGCACCTCGCGGAGGAATGCGGCGCGGAGGCGCAAGAGCTTTCCAGCGGGATGGTTTCAATACCACAGTGAATCCCAAAGGTTCTTGGCGTGAATATCGCTTAGATTTGAAAAAATTCACCCGGAAGGGCGAAGTCGAATGGGATATGGTCGAGGCTCTTCGACTGATCTACACCGCGGGTCCAGATCATTTGATCATGATCGACGACGTGAAACTTGAAAAACAGTAGTCGATGATCAAAACCTTAGCGTTGTGGCTAATTCTGCTTTCTGGATTCCTTATTCCATACGGGAATATCGCCACCGCCCAAGGACCTTTTTTCGAAGAACACATCTACGCAACAGTCGGAGGAACTCCACTCTGGCTCGATTTCCTACCGGAATTCGGTAATGACCCCGAGCCTGAACCGCTGATCATTTTTGTGCATGGCGGAGCATGGATGAATGGAAATCGACAATCTGTCCCTGGCCCAATACTCAATCTTCGGGCTCAGGGTTATTCAATCGCAACTCTGGATTACCGTCTCACAACACAAGCAGGACAGTTCGGATCCGAACCTGTAATTTGGCCAGCCCAGCGTGACGATGCAAAAGCAGCGATACGTTGGCTGAGAGCACATGCTGCCGATCTCAACGTCGACCCCAACGCTTTTGTCATCTGGGGAACATCCGCGGGTGGACATATTGCGGCTTCTGTCGCTCTCACAAATGATGCTCCCGGAACGACAGGTCTGATCGGCGATTGGACCGACGTCTCCTCGGCAGTACAACTGGGTGTCAATTACTACGGTCCTTCCGATATCCTCAGGCTCGATCAAGACGTCACAACTCCCCCTGGATCCACACTCAACCATGAGGCAGCGGGCTCCCCGGAATCTCTACTGTTGGGATTTGCCCAGACAGGTCTATCCATGGGTGAAATTCTTGCACATGAAAATGATGACTCAGCTCCTTGGTTCGATCTCGTTTCACTCGCCCACGATGCGAGTCCCCTATTTGCAGTCACTCCTCCTCATGCCGCTCCAATATTCATAGCGCACGGAACCCTCGATACCGTGATCGCATTCCAGCAAGGTGAAAAGTTACATACAGAACTCGTCTCATTAGGATTATCCTCCACCTGGCACCCGGTGCCCGGTGCCGGCCATGGAATGCCACCCTCAGTGTTTGAAGAAACCGGTGCTTGGATCATGGAACAATGGTCCGATGCGGAATTCATAAGGGGCGATGCAAATATGGATATTCAAAAAGACATCGCTGACGTCGTGAGCATACTGAATACACTGTTCCCACGAACAGGCTCCGGAACTGAGCCTTCTTGCTCAAATTCACAAGATGTCAATGACGATGACACTTTAGACATCAGTGATCCGGTATTCTTGCTGACGTGGCTTTTTGGCGGAGCCCAGCAAATACCTCAGCCCACTCAATCATGTGGATCAGACCCCACGAGTGGCTTTCTGGATTGCGAAACATACAACGCCTGCCCTTAATCCAGGAATCAACTGCAATTCATGACTGCAAGTCGCATCAAAAGTTGACGACACTCTCAATATCGTTTTAATGGAAGTCAGGTTGGGAGTGCGCGTGGCAATAGGGGAAACGAATCTATTGAGAGAGAACCCTTTGATGGGGTCTTCGATATTTAACTTCTTCACCAATTTCAGGTGGGATAAATATCTACGGGCACTCCTTCTGGTCTCATTGAATCTCAGTATTCTCCAGTCCACTTCAATTCTGGAAGCCCAAATCGATGGTGATCCATTTGAAGACCCCTTCGCAGAATCAACTCCCGATGGGATTTTTGGCGTAGACCCCTTTGCTGAAAATATCCAGAACCCTCAAGATACACAGGTCGATTCGGGTTCCATATCGATAGCAAAAAGTGGGCGCATTCGAATTCTTGGCCCAGGGGGTGTTCCGGACCTGAGTATCCTCCCCTCGCTCCGATTAGATTTCCTTCACTCCTCCGAAGGTAGTCCAGATCCTGATGTTTCTACGACGAAGAGCGAAATCAGATTTGAAGGAAACTTACTCAAGGAAAATTCGTTTTTAGTGAGATTCGATTTAGCAGGAAATAAGTCTACTGGAGTGATTTCAGAATTATGGCTAGATAGAGCTTTTGATAGCGGACTTCACCTGACCGCAGGAAGACTGCCCATCACCATGGGTCTCGAGAGTTTCCCCGGTCAAGAGAAGAGAATCACCATCACACCCGGTTTACTAGATTGGTTAGGTGGAGGTTCCGCTTGGGGAGTTCGATCAGGCGGAAGCTGGGTGAATCATTCACTGACTGGGGATATCCAACTATCGCTTGGAGATAATGTTGACGTAGGTGGTAAAGATTTTGGTGGCTATGGATTACTCACCCGCTTCACGATGAGGCCTTTCTCTAGATATCTCTTTGGCGGCCCAGCCGAAGCCGGCGAATTACTGGAAGGCTTTTCATTTTTTGTTACAGGACGTTGGGATCACAATGCCAAGGGCAAACTTCAGATTAACTCTGCCGGAGATGTGTCTTTGTATAGATCTACCGATCTCGAAATGGAGAACGCAAACTGGGTCAGAACCGGTTGGCGACTCCCCATTACAGATTTCTTTCACATCGAAAATGAATGGAACAGAACCAGCCTCTATGGGGTTGGAGATGACAAAACCGATATGCCAGGTGAGATCACCGGCTTCCAATTTAGTTTCCGACTCAGATTAGGTTCAGAGACTCCTCTGCCAGTTTCCATTCCCCTCGATCTTCCCGGACAGATTTCTGATACCAGCCCAAAGGACCAGAAAGAAGATTTCCCAGTGGATCTTCTCCTTCGATATGAGCAACTCTCTCCCAAAGAGAGGCTGCTCAACGAAGGATTGCTGGAAACAGAACATGATTTATCAGATCTACGTTCTCTCCGATTAGTACTCTCTAAACAGCAGACACAGTCGATACGCTGGATTCTTGAAAGTGCATGGACGAGAAACAATTCCCCGATCAATCTCTCCGGAAACCTCGGGCAAGCTGAAGATATATTTTCATTCCGCTGCCTTATGGAAATAGGCCTATAAGCGAATTCCCAGCACTCCGTTGGGTATTTCTTTCCGATAAGGTCCCATTTCAGCCTCGACTTCCAGCCTCATGATTTGCTCGCTTTCAAGATTTAGTCGTAATCTTCTCAGGAACTCTCCCCTGTCAGGGAGGTCTTGAAGAGCAGTTACCCAATTGAGAGATGCTGGATGGAAGCCATGAATAGTCGACCAGCCGTTGATTCTGGATTCACCTTACTGGAGGTCATGATGTCCATCGCCATTCTGGCGGTGGTGAGTCTCGCCTCAGCAATGGTCATGATCCCGGTGGTTCAGGCACAAAATGAATCGCGTGAGATCACCCGATCGACGGCCTATGGCCGAGCAATTCTTGAAGAACTTTATTCAAGATCATTAGAAGATTTAACCAATTCAGAAGACGGATATCTTCTCTCCTCCAATTGGCCAAAAAAGGGCGCTCAGATTTTTGGAGAAGATGCAACTTTCGAAGAACTCAACGACCCTACAATTCCGACAGTATCTATCCAGGTCACTGATCTTGAATCAGACCCCATAGAGATTTTAGTCACACTGTCGTGGACAGGCCGAGATTCCGGTTTGGTCAGCCGCGAATTTTGGGTCGTAAGAACCCGATAGCGAGTGAAGCATGCAATTCCAATCCAATAACCCTCAAAGCGGTGCAACTCTCATTGAGATACTTATCGCTTCGTCGGTATTCATCGTTGTTCTCATACTGAGCTTGGGTGCTGCCACAGAATTCTCTGACTATGGAAAACAAGCCGATGCAGATGCAGGGATTCAGCTCGACTGCCACCGTGCATTCTCAAGAGTCGAATCCATATTGAGGCAAGGCTGGACAACACCTGTTATCTCTTCAGATGGAACCTCTGTAGAAGTTGAAGTTTTGGGATACGAGTACGATTCTGTAAATGAGACATGGCAACGTATCGATCCAGCAACTTGGAAACGTCAGTACGATACTTCTACCGCCAGTTACTACTTTGTTGACGGAGATGGATTCGAACTACCCGTTGCGAATTGCCTCGTCGAATGGCAAAGAAATTCCACTGATCCCAACTCTTCCGATTACTACTTTGGAAAACTCATCTGCACACTTTCCGATGGAGGAGTGAACTCAACAATGTGGACCCTCTCAGATAATCTTGGCACTTTCGAAACACACGAAAATGGTGATAGGAAAAATGCTTTTGAATTTATCCTGAGTGGGAAATCTATTGAGGTGAGACTTCATATGCAGAGAGATGAAAATGAAGTTCCTTATTCGATTCGCAGCAGAATCCAGCAACGAAACTTCTTAGACGGCCAATAACCAGGCCAACATTCCGACCAATGAACAGGAGAAACCGATTGAATACTCAGCATGACCAAATCTCGGGGGAGACTTTGACACATGAAAACAAACTGCGTTCCTCGGAATCAGGGGTGGCGATGTTTGTCACAGTTTTCATGGCTCTCGTTCTCGGAATGGTCTGCGCCGTGACGGTGACTACCACATTGACGAGGAATAAAGATTCCAGATTCCAAATGGATCGCCTTCAAGCTCGATCACTCGCTGAGGCCATCCTTGATGCCGCCCAGAAACAAATATTGGTCCGCACAGCGAATTTCGATGATCCGTTTGCAAATTCGACCATCGCATCAGGGACCGTCACTATTGGTGGCGAAACATACTCTTGGAATGGAGAAGATCTAACTCCTACCATTTATCCAGGAGAATTAGACGAAAATGGATGGCGCTCCATCGAAGTTCTCTACGACTCCACTCAAGGGGGTGGTTCAGAAACACAGACTCTTTACACACGTGTCGTGCAAATCTACCCAGGGGAGAATGCTAACTCAGGCCTAGAAGTCGGAGATGCATGGAGCAGACTTCGCAGAACTATTGAAGTTCAAAGAAATCCCCTCTTCGATTTTGCCATATTTTTCGATGACGATTTGGAATTACTCCCAGGTCCTTCAATGACATTTTCAGGGAAGGTTCATGCAAATGGCGACATTTATGTCGGTGTTGGTGGAACCCTTGATATCGACTCTGATTACTTCAGATGTACCGGCGAACTTTTCAGAAAAAGAAAAAACAACAACCAAACCACTAACGGCACTGTCCGAATCAAGAATAGTGCTGGAGAGTTCAAGTCGCTTAGAAATGATCGAGATTACGATTACTGGAATGACCCAGAAGCCTGGGTTGATTATGCAGACGGACGTTGGGATGGAACAGTTCAAACCGGAAGCCATGGGATATTGACCCAGAATGCTCCTGAGATTGGTTCGATCTCAAATAACGGGCATTACAGAAACAATGCGGACCTTCTCTTCCATAACGATCGTGTTTATCACGTTCAAAATGGCGTGGAAGTCGACATCACTTCCCAGGTTTCGACTGCAGTCAGTGAATCCTCGAGTGATATGTATGACGCTCGAGAGGAAACCTACGTCCCTCTCACCGAGATTGATCTCTCTGACCCATTATTGGTGAGTTACATCGAATCGGCGAATCAGGACCTAGACCCTACCAATGACATCCATCAAATATACGCATACCGATCACCCGAACCGGAGCCAGCAAATTGGGACCCCGGTAGCGTCAATAATTGGTTTGAAGGAATAAGACTCCTCAATGGAGAAACCATTCCAGCAGACATGCTCTTCGTTAGCGAGAATCCCATCTACGTTGAGGGAGATTTCAATACTACTGATTTCGGAACCTCCAATCAAAAAACGGTGGCGGTTATTAGCGATGCGGTCAATCTTCTCTCCGAAGCATGGGACGACGAACGAGAAGCTGGGGATGATTACGGAGATATCGACCGTGCTACCGAGACCACCTATAACATGGCGATGATCACAGGAAATGTGCCGACTCCCGATGGTGGAGGAGATTACTCTGGTGGACTGGAAAACCTACCCAGATTCCACGAACGGTGGAAAAACTCCAGTGGTAGCAAAGTGAAGTGCAATATCAATGGAGCGTTCATCAACCTTTTCCAAAGCCGCCAAGCCACTGAGCGGTGGGGAAAATCTGGAGTATATCAACCCCCAGAAAGATCTTGGGGCTACGATCCTGGACTTCTCGATGCGAGCGTTCTGCGTGATCTATTCCCTCAAGCTGTTTCTATCGACAGGCTTGTCTGGGAAGAAGGAGAACCCATCCTTCCCGGAACCTGATCAGGCACACTTGTCTTCAGTGATCGAAGTGGATTTTCTGTTAAATCTCTCCTTATGCTGAGACGTGCAACCTCGCCACGTTGGGGTATCCTGTACTTCCAGATCCCATGTGAAGGGTAGATGCAGCAATGCCTCCCACAAATGACGAAGCACTCCCCTCCCACGGACATCGTCCGACGCGGAAGCTCCCTGTCCGAAGAACCCGTCCGGGTCGATCGCCCAGGGGACTCGACCAAATTGCCGTGGAGGAACCTCTCGAAATCCGACTGCGCTGGCTGGATTCCTCCGGCATGCGTGAAGAGCGCGTCGGCACGACGATGCGAACCCCGGGTAATGATTTTGAATTAGCCCAAGGATTTCTCGTGGCTGAAGGCATTCTTGGAGCCACTGAATCTCCAGCGGGATCCTCTCATTGCACCAATGGTGAAGCAGAAGAACCTTTGAATGTGGTCACCGTAACTCTGAGGGATGGCGCGCAACCGGATACCAAACATTTGGGCAGTTTGGGTCACGGCACCAGTGCTTGCGGTATATGCGGAAGAACTCGAATCGAAGATGTAATTTCGAAGATCCCTATTCTCGAGACGCGCTCTGATCTTGACCCTGAGTGGTTAGCGACATTGCCGGATCTATTGAGAAAATCTCAAAAACTATTCGAAAGTACCGGTGGCGTCCATGCCGCAGGTGCATGGGTGATCTCCGGAGAAGAACTCGCCATCAGGGAAGACGTGGGACGTCACAATGCCCTCGACAAATTGGTCGGGACATTGTCGATGCGCAATCAACTTCCGGCTTCAGGACGCGTCTGTGCCGTGAGCGGCAGAGCCAGTTTTGAACTGGTGCAAAAAGCAGCTGTTGCAGGTTTCGAAGCACTGATAGCCGTGGGGGCACCATCCAGTCTCGCTATCGAAACCTCCAAAGAAGCGGGAATGGTTCTCTGTGGGTTCGCAAGTTCCTCAGGATTGAACTGCTACAGTGGCTCCTCAAGGCTCGGACTTTGAGCAGATGAAGAAGAATCGTATTCGGGTTGAACAGGCTCAGCTTTGAATCGTCCATTTTGGTGGACCACTTTTGCCCAAGAGTTCACGGGATCATGCTCAAGAACGAGGAGAGCCTCTTCCTGAGAAGCTGATTTCAGTAGTGCTTGTTTCTCTTCGACAACTTTCAAAGCATGAATATCGTACCCCATCGTCCATGCTGCTCTCAGATGATGGAGAGTTGGAGCAAGGTCGGCCAAGTATCGAACAACCTTGCCACCCCCTTCAATCCTGACGGTCTGCATCCCGAGCGTATGTCCGTGAACCTCTTCCACTGAAACTCCAGGAAAAATTTCACCGGGTCCATCGATGCGCTCCAACAAAGTATCTTCGAGAGGCTCGACATTTTCTCTGAGATATGAAGCCTTCTCTCTTGGATTGGGGGAAAGGGCGGTGTCCCAATTTCTCTGCTGAACCCAATGCTTCGCATTCGGCAAGACTGGGACCGATTCTCCCGCGTCATTTCTTTGGGTCGCTCCACCCACATGGTCAAAGTGGAGGTGGGTAATGACCAAGTCGGTGACGGTATCAGGGTCCACCCCCGCCGACCGGATCGCCGACCAGAGAGGAGGCTCGGAATGCCCCTCCGGTAGCCAGATGGCGAACCTGTCCCTGAAAGAAGGGTCTTCTTTGTCCCCCACGCCTGCGTCAATGACCGCAATACGATCAGATTCACTGTCCTTCAAAAGCAATAACCGAGTGGCCAATGGGATCCGATGTTGATCGTCTGGTGGAATGCAACCCTCCCAGACAACTCTGGGAACGGAGCCAAACATGGCTCCCCCGTCGAGATGCAGCCCCCCCCCTTCCAAGGTGCAGATTTCCCACCGACCTATCTTTACGAATCCGGACATTGTATATCCCTCCATGCAAGTGAATTCCCTGCATGATTTATAGCCTAGAATGTCACACTTGACTCAGGAATTCGGTCGCCTCGATTGATTCCGGAAGCCCGTATCACTACCATGACAGCATAGATGAGGCAGAATTTGCCCACGCAGTTTTTTGACTTCTGGGGTGAGCTCGTGTGCCGAACTCGTGCGCCGAACTCGTGTGCCTCACTGGAGAAGATGAGCAGCATTACCCGAGTGAACGACGACAAGAAGGTTTCCCAAATCTTTGACGAACTTTGCTGAGAGACTCCCAATTTTTACCCCCGAAGGGAACTTCGTTCGAATGATTGATCGACAGAGCACACCTCACACATTTGATCTCAATGAAGTATCTGCAAGAATTCCACTTCTTCAAAAGATTGGCTCTGACATCATCAGGGTGAAAAATAAACGTGATGACATACTCAAGGAGCGTCAATCAGAGAGTTCGCCAACGAGCAGATATACGGGAACTGTGATGAAGCTACAGGACGAACTTCGAGTCTTATCGAAAAAGCTGGAGTCATACCGAGAAGAAATAAAAGAGCTGGGCGGGCTCTTGGTAAACGTAGATCAGGTAACAATGGAATTCCTAGGTGAGATCGATGGCTGCCTTGCGTGGTTTTCATGGCAACCGGGAGAGGATTCTATTCAGGCCTGGAGGCCGGTAGATGGAGAACCAGGGGAGCGGATTCCCCTGATCGTAAATAATAAAGATCTGGATACAGAAGATTTGATTTACCCCCTCGATTGAGGGAAGAAGAGGAAGATATGGCAGAAAATCTGATCAATATTGATGATAATAATTTTGAGGCTGAAATAGGTAGTGGCGGACTCGCCATGCTGGATTTCTATGCGACTTGGTGCGGGCCTTGCAAAACACTTGAACCCATTGTCCATCAACTCGCCGAAGAGTACTCCGCTAAGGGAGTAAAAATAGGAAAAGTCGACATCGAACAAGCAGAAGGCCTGGCCGTTAAATACGGTATTCAGGGAGTACCCACCCTTCTCTTTTTCAAGGACGGTGAAGTCGTAAATCAAATGACAGGGGCACACCCCAAGCCAGTTCTAGAAAAAGCCCTCGACGAAATCACGAGTTGAATTGAAATCAGAATGGGGAGAAGCGAGATGAAAAGGTCAGGTCATTTGCAATCGTTGAGTCTAGTCATGGGCATAGTTGCAACCGGCCTGACCATTTTGTCTTCCGGTTGCCAAAGTAAATCCGAACCGGTCTATGAGACCCGAATTATTTCGGAAGTATCCCAACCAGTCTTCAAATCAGCAACTCTCGATGAACGATTTAGAGGGCCACAGTCCCGCCCAAATTCAGACTCCAGCTCCGGAGAACTGAAGGTGGACTATGATTTACCCGAGGGTTGGACTGTTGCTTCTCAGACCTCCATGCGGAGGGTCAACTTACTCATCAATGGAGACCCCAATGCAGAGTGCTACCTCACAGCATTCAAAGGAGGGGGTTCACTGAAAGACAATGTGGCTCGTTGGTGCCGCCAAATGGGTCAGGACATGATCAGCGACGAGAGCCTCATGGCTCTTCCGCGCGCACCACTTTTGGGTGCAGAATCGATTCGTTTTGAAATCGACGGATCATTCGATGGCGGAATGAGTTCAAATCCTATTGAAGACGCTCGCATGATCGCCTTCATGGTCCCTTCTGCGGGGAACACCATCTTCCTGAAAGCCACAGCCCCAAGACAACTGCTCATCAGCGAAGCAGATGCACTCAACGATTTCGCCAAGAGTTTACGATTCAGTCGTCCAGAGTCCCCCAATCAACAAGGGGCATCTGGCGAAACCGTCTCCTCTCTCGAATGGACGGCACCTGAAGGCTGGACCGCACTCGGTGCAAAACCGATGCGCGAAGTTACTTTTGCAGCGGGAAAAGAAGCCCGTTGCTGGATCACAATCCTCGGTGGAGATGGTGGCGGAACACTCGCAAATGTCAATCGCTGGAGAAGTGAACTGATGCTTGACCCCCTCCTCCCCAACGAACTTGAGAATCTCCCCAAAATGAATCTTTTAGGGGGCGATGCTTTCGTCGTCGAAGGAACCGGGAGCTACTCCAGCATGGGATCGGAAGCGAAGGGGAATTGGTCCTTGATCGGACTTATTCGAAACCTCGAAGGCAAGGCAGTCTTTATCAAACTCATTGGCCCGGCCAGTGAAGTAGAAGCCGCAAGGCCAAGTCTCAAGATTTTCGCTGATTCCATAAAGGAGCGTTGATGAAAAACACCCACTCTACTTTCTGGGATTCTAAAGCGATAAAGACATTCGGATCTCTGGGTCTTGCTGCTTCCATGATGAGTTTCCTCTTGCTACTGACCCTGCTAGGAACACTCGAACAGATGAACATGGGTATCTACCAGGTTCAGAAAAAATACTTTGAGTCCCTGTTTGTCACCGAATGCTTTGGATATCCCATCTTCCTTCCGGGAGGCATGCTTTGCATGGTTATCTTCACACTCAATCTTATGGTGGGTGGAATCCTTAGACTTCGTCTCAACAAAAACAATATAGGTGTCTTCATCATTCATGTCGGTATCGCCCTCATGATGAGTGCAGGACTCGTCAAACTAATGGCAGGGCAAGAAGGATACCTCAGACTCCTCGAGGGTGATAAATCTTCCGAGTACGTCAGTCACCATGAGTGGGAGATTGCAGTCTTTGAAGACGTACCGGGCGAGATCAAAGAGTATACTCTGCACGAACGCCATTGGCGGCACTCCGACGCAAAGGATACGCCAGAAGCCCTCGTCATGTCCGGCAATGCCGACCTTCCCTTCGACCTCCACCTCGACTTCATGCACGATAACTGCATGCCCGAGGAAATCGAGCCGGGGAACTCCTCCATGGACTCCACCTACGTATTGGATGGCTGGACACTTTCAGCGAGACCCATGGATGCTGAAAATGAACGGAATCTGCCCGGATTAAGAATCTGGACCTCTCCGATGGGCAGCAATGACGCTCAGGAGATTTCGGAAGTCAGTTTTCTCTACGGAGGGCAATACCTCCCCTGGACATTCCAGGCAGAGGGGAAGGACTATGCGGTTGCTTTACGTAAGGTCAGACATTCGATGCCCTTTAGCATTGAACTCGACAACTTTGAAAAAGTCGACTATCCGGGTATCTCCATGGCGAAAGAGTTTCGAAGCGATGTCACTCAAGCCTCCAATGGAACTTCTCGAAAGGTGCGGATTGAGATGAACGACCCTCTCAGAGATCAGGGTCTCATTCTTTTTCAATCGAGTTGGGGACCTCCGAATGCCAAGCCCGGTGATACCCTCTACAGCGTATTCGCAGTGGTCCACAATCCTTCTGATCATTGGCCACTTTACTCATGCATCATTATTGGCATCGGCATGGCACTGACCTTCACCCAAAAGTTTGTGGCTTATGGACGTCGCCAGTCCAAAAGAAGAAAAGAGTCTCCTGATGAAGCATAAAAATCTCAGTTTCATACTTCAGACGTTGTTTCTCTGCGTAGGGCTTCTTTTGCCACAATTGTGTCAAGGCCAAGATTCTTCTGCTCCACAAGTCAATGAAACTTCGAAATCAGCCCCCCCTGCCGAGAAGCAAGCGGCTACGACTCAACGGACACCTTGGTCTGAGGAGATTGTATCCGAAGTTTCCCATTGGCCGCTTCAGCACGGAGGAAGGGTCAAGCCTTTCCAGACCTATGCCGGCTTCTTGATGTTGAAAATCAACAGTAAAAGAAGCCTCAAGTTAGAAGATGAAAAAATAGGCCCTGTAGAATGGGCTCTCGATTTCATGTTCTATCCGGAAATCGCGAGATCTTATCGGTGTATTCACGTACCCAACGACGAGGTACTGATAGGAGTAGGATTCGACACCACCGATTTCCGAAGAAGCGATCGTTATAGTTTTGACCAACTACAACCTGTTCTCTCCGCTCTATATTCCAGCGCTCGGGATATTCAGATGGCGAAGCCCGAATCCAAAGAATGGACTCTCGTCGAACGCCAAACGGTTCAGCTGACGAATAAGATTAGGGAACTCGAGATACTCCTCCATTCCATGGATAGTTCTCGGCATCAGCTTCCCCTTCACGGTATTAAAGAGTTCGACGAAGTTTTTGGGGAATCATCTCCACCGGGTTACTCAACCTTCATTGAACAAATCGATAAGGTCGAAACACTTGCGAGCCCCGACTATTTGAACTCACTCTCTCAAGATCGAAGATCTGAGTTCATCAATGCCTTCACTGAACTGAGAAGTGATCTTCTTAGGAATTTGGAGATCTCGGAACTGGGTATCTCTTGGTTCCCACCCGAAGAGGTTTCAACAGATGAAGAAAGTCCTCCGGTGACATGGGAAACATCTTCCTCTGTCGTTCAGGCAGCACTTTTGTTCAAAGAGTACAAACAACGGGGAGCGGCTCTCAAATCTTTAGAGAGTCTCGTTGGACATCTGGATGACCGTGACCAATTCCTCATTCAGTCGACTCTTTTCGGATCCCAACTCGAGGGGCTTGCCGAAATTCATGGGAGTGGATCTCAGTTATCGCGTGAAGTGTCATTCTACAACGTTGACTATTTCACGAAGGCCCTCGTATTTTTCATGCTGGCCTTTATTGCGATTTCCCTCGGTTGGTTGATTCCAAAAAGTAAGTTCCCTACCAAGATCACTTGGGTTTTGAATGGAACTGCATTGGGACTCTTGGTCACGGGTGTCACCATTCGTTGTATCATTCAAGGCAGACCACCCGTCACAACCTTGTATGAGACGATTCTATTCATCACTGGTTGCTGTGTCATCACAGCACTCGTACTTGAATACTTCGACAGAAAAAGGATCGCCCTGACGATTGCAGCATTCCTCGGAGCTCTGGGTTGCTTCCTGAGCAATCGCTATGAGTTAAAAGAAGCGGTCACAGCTGGAGATACGATGCCCAGCCTTGTTGCTGTTCTGGATACTAACTTTTGGCTCTCCACTCACGTCACGACCGTCACTCTCGGATATGCCGCAGGATTGCTCGCTGCCGCCATCGCCCATGTATGGATCATAGGCAAGCTCATCGGATTCAAGCCAAACGACAAAGGGTTCTACAAGAGCCTGACTCGCATGGTCTATGGAACCATATGCTTTGGTCTCTTCTTTAGCATTGTCGGAACAATTCTTGGTGGAATCTGGGCAAACTACTCTTGGGGAAGATTTTGGGGTTGGGACCCTAAAGAAAACGGCGCTCTCATGATATGCCTCGCTGAATTGATCATCTTGCACCTTCGCATGGGTGGATACATCAAAGACCACGGGGTTCATGTTCTCTCTCTTCTCAACGGAATGATCATTGCCTTCTCTTGGTGGGGTGTGAACTTGCTAGGTGTCGGCTTACACTCCTATGGCTTTACAGATGGCGTCTTTTTGTTGCTTCTGTCCTTCTGGGGACTGGAATCCTTGCTGATGATTGTTTCTATCGGCTTTGGTAACAGATCGGGCACAAAGAACCAGAGTACCGGGGGAACGGGAGCCAACCCCACGGGGTCATGACCTCGCTTCCGTGCTTTCCGGAATTGCTAATTTTCGACCTCGATGGAACTCTGATCGATTCGATCGGTGATATCTCAGAGGCGGTCAACGAGTTTCGGCGATCTCGTTCCGCCACAGAACATGATCTCGACACTGTTCGCAGTGCTGTAGGACATGGTGCTCGAGAATTATGCCGCCAAGTTCTTTCCGATATAGCCTTACCAGGCGAAACGGAAGAAGATCTCTATCAAGCCTTTAGAAAAACCTACATTCAACAAGCCTCGTCCCCTTCACATACCTTGCAATGGTTGCCAGGGGCTCCCCAACTTCTGGCTTTCCTTCAGAAGAATACGATTCAGGCTTCGATCCTCACCAACAAGCCTCGAGAGGTGACAGCCGTATTACGTCCTCGTCTCGAATCTGCATTCCCATGGTGTCATATCATTTGCCCCGAAGACGCGGGAGTCGCCAAGCCAGATCCGAGTGGCCTGCTCAACATTCTCAAGATGGAGCAAACACGGGTCGAGTCCGCAGTGTTTGTTGGAGATTCTGCCGTCGATTTTGCTACAGGTCGTGCCGCAGGAATCTACACTGTGGGTTTGAAAGGTGGATATGGAAAAATCACTCCACCTGAACCGGATCAGTGGATCGAAGATTTGTCCCAGCTCACAGTAATGCTGACGGAATCAGAACGACGCTAAATCGTAACGTTATTGATTTGAAAAAAGTAAGGAACCGCCATGAGTACGAGTACCTCAGGAACACGACAGATTCGTAGCTCTTTTAAAAACATCGACGAAAAATTATGCCTGGGTAGTCATCTCTCAGTATCGGGTGGTCCCTGGAAAGCGGTAGAAGAAGCCATCGAACTCGACATTCGTGCATTACAAATCTTCACTAAAAATGCCAGTCGCTGGATACAGAAACCGATCGACCCCTCTTCCGTTGATCGATTCCACGATGCGATTTCAAACTGGGGCCCTCACCCATTATTGAGTCACGATTCCTATCTCATCAATCTGGCTTCTCCCAAGGATGAGCTCTTTGAAAAATCGATTGCGGCATTCAGTGACGAACTAGAACGGGCTGAACTCCTAGGTATTGATTTCTTGGTCATGCACCCGGGCGCGCATGTCGGCAGTGGAGTCGATTCCGGAATTGATCGTATCGCAAAGGGAATGCTTCGTAGTTTTGAGCAAGTTCCACACACGAAGACACGAGTGTTACTGGAGAATACAGCCGGAGGCGGTTCCACCATGGGCCGTTCCTTTGACGAACTTCGTGATCTCCTCGATGCGATCGATACTCCTGAAAGAACCGGTACTTGTCTCGATACTTGCCACATGTTTGCAGCTGGATATGAATTGCGAACAGAAGAGGGATACGATGAAACGATGCGGCAACTCGATGACACCCTCGGCGCAAACCGCGTCTTCGCTCTCCATTTGAATGACAGCAAAGGTGATCTAGGGAGCCATCTCGACCGACATATGCATATCGGAGAAGGACTCATTGGAAACTCCGGATTTGAATCAGTGATGCAAGATCCTCGCTTTTCCGGTATTCCTAAAATTCTTGAAACGCCTAAGGTGGAAGATATGGATCGCAAAAATCTCGACCTCCTGAAAAAGTTGAGCGAACAGAAATGAGACGGGTATGAATGATCACGAAGTTCCGGATTGGGTCCCGGTCGCCAAGGGAGGCCCCTCAGAGATCCGCATTCTCGCTCAAACGCTTGAGAACGCGAACATCCCCCCCAAGGTCACAGCGGTTCCGGGTGGCTGAGGCACCCAATTGATCCTCGCGGTCGCGAGGACTGATGTTCAGGAAACACAACAACTCTTGGCCTCACTCGCCGCCGAGGAATCCGCAGCCGAATCTTCTGGGCAGGAACCATCGGATGATGCCTGCCCTGCTTGCTGTTCCAGTATTGCACCCGGAACCGAAGAATGTCCGGATTGTGGGATTCGACTCCAATAAGTGAAATGGAGTGAGACCGCCTCGCTCGATCAGGGACACCCTGCATCGGGGTATGGAGCCGCTGGCGACGCTCCCGAATCAAAGAGAAATGTCAGCAAAAAGATTGCGTCAGAGATATCGAGACCGGCGTCGTTATTCGCATCTCCGGATGCCTCAAGAGAAGGCGAAACCCCACCCGCAAAGAGATCATCCAGTAAGAAAAAGAACCTAAGAAACACAGAAGGGTGAGTGTCAGTCTCTTCATGAAAACTCTTCTTTAAGCGGGCCGTCAATTTACCTCTTAAATCACCTGTCATCAGCAACTCCTTCAATCACGACTCTCAAAGATTTGTTGCACGATCTGAGCTGCAGAAAGTGAGACATCACTCTGCCGGATCAAAGACAGTAAATCCGCTTCACTCCCATTCGACCAACTGAGTGCTCTGACCCGAAGAGCAAGCCCCCGCACCATCTGAGAAGGATCGGTCCTCGCTACTTTTTCTAAAACTTCTGCCCATTCACTCGAAAGTTTTTGAGTCGTATCCAAGGCTCCCAGCGAACCGTAAACAACGATAGCTCGATACCCTTCGGAGATGGGCTCAGAGCCCTTTTGGTAGATCAGTTCCTCCAGGTCGAGTTGTGAACATCTCTGAAAAGCCTTCAACAGTTCTTCTCCACGAAACTCGAGGGACTCCATCAATGGCCCCGATTGATTCAATATCCAAGGCAGGGAATCGGGTGTTGCGTTCGAAAGTAACGACTTTAAAAGAGGCAACGCTTCTTCCTTGAGTGAGCCTGACAACTTCTGGACAATCGCTGCCCGGACAGGCTTCTCCCCCCACGAACATAAATGTCCCAAGACTGCCATGGCGATACTTTGCAAATCGCTGGAAGAAGAATGAAGCCAATCCTGAGTCACCTCTTCTAGCCAAGCGGGATATTCGTCTTGTGGAAACTGGAGGAGTGCATGGATCACGATCTTTTGTAATCGAGCATGCACACCTTCCCCCAAATCTTTCCCTTGAAACTCTTCTTCAAGAATTTGTAAGAACTCCATTCCTAATGAAGGATCTAAGACATCTTCCTGCCACAACCAGCGTTCGATTTCCCGAACCTCTTCGACCCCTTCTATCCAACTTCTAGAAACCCAGGCAATCGCCCCTCTTCGATCGAACCATAGATTCTCAGGAACAGACTTCATACTCAGAGCAGTCCCTAAGGCCAGCAGAAGAACTCGTCTCTCTTCTGCAGTCCAATTCCCCCGGTGCAAGAGCCACACCAATTCGTCCCCCATATGTGGCTGACACAGCAATAAGGATTCGAGCGCAGGGGCTGGGTCCGTGCCCGCTCTTCCCGCTTGCAGTAACTCCGACATGGGAGTTCTCCAGGGTTCTTCCTGATTCCCCTCCATTGCCTGAGGAGCCTCCACAGGGTCTTCCGCCGATCGTTCCACCGAAGAGTGGACCTCTCTAGGGAACCCTGACTTTTGCCGTATCTGTTCGCGAATCCGTGACGATTCTTCACTGCTTGAAGATTCTCCCAATGTGATGAGCTCGCTGGGTGTCTTGATCGTCGCTTGAGAATCAAAGGTTTGTGAAATCCACAGTCCTCTGAAAACAACAAAGAAGACGGTCAGTAAGACCAAAATGCAGATCAGTAACTGAAACTGTTTCTTATGAACGATTTCTTTCATCAAGGAGAGCTCCCTTCACAAGGAAGCGGAGAGCTCTCACCCTGACACGGAATCGAAACCCAATGATCCACGGATTCCCATGGCCGAGGGGCCCCCTCTGGCAAACAATCTCGTCTCCAGCAGATGATGAAAAAGTCTGTGCACTCACATCTCAAATCCTGCTGAACAACAGAGCGCTGCTGCTGTTCTAAAAGACAGCATCCGGGTCTTCCCACCGGAACGGCAACTTCCGGCCAAAACATGATCCAAAGAGGACACCGCTCTTCCTTGAATTTGACGGTCGCGCCGATCTTTTCGAGAAAGATATCGAGGGGCATATCCACGCAAGGGTTTGAGGTCGGGGAAGGAATTTGAATAAAATTCCGTCGAACTGTTCCAATATTCGGGCACGCCTCGTCGCAGCCATACCCGGCGGGAGGGTCAGTACTAAAAGGGGGCACTTGAGCACTCAGTGCAGGTGCGATGAACAGCAGTACTCCGAGACTGACAGAAGCCAATAAGGCTTGGCACCGAAGACTCTTTCGACTGTACCGTCGTTGTTTCCCTCTCCTCTGCAGCTCAATTGTGCCGTGGACTCTGCATGGGATCATGTTCCATAACAACTCTGACGTGGATTCCATATTCACCTCTTTCTGACCTGACGGGCGATATGAAATCTGCAGGATGATCCGACACACATCACGGGATCAGATCGAGAACTCGCCCGGATGCGGACCAACGGATTCAAAGTGAAGAGCACGTATCAAAGATGAGAGATGTGAAACAAGGAGGGAGGTTTCCCTATGCCTTTTTCTGTCATTCCGCGCCAGTCGTTGCTTTCCGAGATGAAAAAGCAGCGGAAACCTCGCGAGAAAAGATCTCCTCAGGGACTATTGAGCAGTACCACTCTCGATCGAGGTCTCAACGCCGGGACACTCTTAACTGCCTCCTCGAGAACAAAGATGAGCCTACCCATCGCTGGAATCCTCGCTGGGTCGAATGGCTGATGAATTGGCCTATTGGCTGGACCGATCTCGCACCACTTCCGCCGGAAAGGTTCAAGGATTGGGAACAGAAGAGCCTTGATCAATCTTGGTGGGATGTTGATCCAGCGGATGAAGGAATACCCCGGATCGCTGAAGACTTCAAACTCCGCAAACCTCAACTCATCGCCATCGGCAATGGCCAAGTCCCCACTCAAATTGTACTGGCAGAGCACTGGATCACTCAGTAGCACCTGCATCGTAGAGGAGTTGTATGATCTCAACGGATTTAAGCCTGTCGTTGTTTGCGGCGTACATCAGCGGGGTCCAGCCATCGGTGTCTCTCGCTTCGAGTTCCGCACCCTTGTCGAGAAGCAGCTGAACAATCTCAGGAGTGGAGGAGTACCCTGCGGCGATCATCAGCGGGGTCTCGCCGTCCTTGTCCTTGGCATTGACTTCCGCACCCTTCTCTAGGAGCAGCTGAACCTTCTCAGGATTGGAGTTCCTTGCGGCGAACATCAGCGGGGTCCTGCCATCAGTGTGTCTCGCATTGACTTCCGCACCCTTTTCGAGAAGCAGCTGAACAATATCAGGAGTGGAGTACCATGCGGCGAACGTCAGCGGGGTCCAGCCATCGGTGTCTCTCGCTTCGAGTTCCGCACCCTTCTCTAGGAGCAGCTGAACAATCTCAGGAGTGGAGTTCTTTGCGGCGAGCATCAACGGGGTCCTGCCGTCCTTGTCCTTGACGTTGACATTTGCCCCTTCACTAATCAGCACCCGGATGTACTCTGCCGTTGATTGCTGGAACTCCTTATCCCACACCGACAGCAATTTCTCAGTGGCTTCGAATTTCTCCCGCTCTGACGGTCCACACCCAGAGGCAACGACCAACAAGCAAATCAATGCAACGCTGAATCTCATGGGACTCTCCTCCTCTGCAAAATGGTATCTTTACGCCTAGCAGAGTCGAATGCTGGACTGCTCATCCCCCCACCGTGGCTATTCTTTGGCACCTGCGTCGATGAGGAGTTGTTTGATCTCAGGGGTCTTAGCAAAATATAGCGGGGTCCTACCAAAATTATTGCTTACGTTGACCTCCGCACCCTCCTGTATAAGCAACTCAACAATCTCACGGTACGAGTACCTGGAGGCGATCATCACCGGAGTCCAGTTTTGGTTGCCTCTGTAATTGACGTCCGCACCTTTGCTGATTAGTAAACGAACATTATCCACCCCACCACCATCGATCTCCTTCGCCAACGATCGAAACAGCTCATGCGAATTGCCTCTCGAATAAGTTTTCTTCTTAGACAATTCACACCCAGAGGCAACGACCATCATGCAAATCAGTGCAACGCCAACTCTCATAGAAATCTCCTCTTCTGCATCAGGGTAACTTTCCGCCTGACATCATGCTACCCCGGCAAACTCCTAGCCAGTGCCTCACAATGCTCCCATGGCAAATTCTACATCGACACGACTCCAGAAAGTCCGAGATGCCATCGATGCATTGATGGACGGAGGAGCCGTGCAGTCCTACGAGATCAACGGCAGGCAACTCTCGCACTATTCGCTGAGTCAACTGATGGACCTCGAGAAGAGACTCCTCGGAATCGAGTGGGGTAAGAATGGAGACCCTCATGCCGTATGGGTGAAAGTCTCCCACCCCGGAGATGGCATCTTCGAAAAATCTTATGATCATCGATACAGGAAGATTCTATTCACGAACGCTGACGGAGATCTGCAAGTTCTCCACCTAGAGAGAGCACTGCTCACTCTCCCATCAGCGCACTCATCTGAAAACGCTTCTGTTTGTAGATCTCAATTTGACGGACGTACTTCAGTATTAATGATCTCCAGAGCGCGTTTCTCCAGCGACATTCAGAACGAGTTTGAGTGGAATCGCAAAAGTACTGAGGCGGCGGTCTCCATCATAGAGACCACCCACAACCCTGGCACGGATCACGTATTCCCCCGACAGATCTTCGCCCACTCTAAACTGAGCAGTCGCTGAAAAACGAGTATCTAACGATTCGACAGGCTGACTCATATAGTTGCTGGCAACACCGCCCGAATAATCCCAGGCCCCTTCCGGCATCAATACTCGAACTTCTTCTCCCCGCTCACTGATCTTCAGTCCCTCAATTTGGATACGGCTTTCGAAAGCAGGGGTGTCAGAAATTCCTGCTTCTAGGAAGGCGATGAAATCCTTGGAACTATTCGTGAAAGATTCTCTGCCCACTTCCAGATGATCTGTGCTGTCAAGAATGATGTAGGTGGGATTGGCGTAATAACCCGTAATGCTGATCTGTTGCTCCCGGTAGGAAGCCTCAATCTCACTGACGGCGTCATCGGTGTAGATCTCAAACAACTCGTATTGGCTGAGCAACTGCTCAACTTCGCGTTCACGGAAAATACCATTTTCCATGAGGCGACAATTCTGTCAGGTGTGTCCTGTAAAATTCAGGAAGACAGGCTTCCGTTCTCTCACTCCAGAAGCCACCTCAGACTTCAATGTTTCCATCTCCGCTTCAAAATCTAACGGATTGTTCCGGTCGAGATGCTTCCAAGGTAAAGATGATTTCGCATGAAGACTGGGGACGAGCAATTGAGCTTCAATATTTTCATTGAGTCTCCAACCGGTCATGGCGTAGAAGCAACAAGCCGCACCTAAGAAAGTGACGGCAATTAATGAGCCTCTTCCCACCGAAATTGATTTCACCGGAGAATCGTGCGGAAATTTCAACTTCCCGACGAGATTGAGCACCAGAGCGACCAGTGTCAGTCCCCATATTCCCATGATGACTTCACGATTGACCACTTCTCCAAACTGCCAATAGGTGGCGACTGCACTGAAAAACTTCCATGCAGCGAGCAACTCGATGAATCCCAAAACTACTTTCACAGTAGAAAGCCAACCTCCTGACCGGGGCAAACCGGTCATGACTTTGGGAAACAGTGCGAGCACCACGAAGGGGAGAGCGATCGTAGAACTGAAGGCCAGCATTCCTACGGCTGCAAAGCCTGGACCTCCACCGGCTGCCAATGCAAGGAGAGCTGCGACGATCGGCCCTACACATGTAAATGTGGTGACCGCAAACACGAGCCCCATGACGAGAACGCTGGCTGCGCCCCCACCTCCACCACCCCCTCCTACACGATTCCGTATAAAGGCGGGCAATTGGATATCGTAGTAGCCAAACAAACTGAAACCGAAGACAACAAACAGAACGCCAATCGTTAAATTGACATACCCATTTGTGGCCATGAAGTTTGCGCCTTCTTCTCCCAGAATCGCTGAGAGAATAAATCCCAAAGAGGTGAATGAGACGACGATGCCACCACCAAAGAGTGCCGCCAGTCCGAGTACGCGTGATCGGCTTTCATGGGCCTGCTTGGTGAAAACACTAATCGTGATAGGAATCATGGGGTACACACAGGGTGTCACCAAAGCCAATAAGGCGCCGCTGATCGCCAGCAGTACGATTCCCAACAATCCTTCCTCTTCTGCTTCTCCCTGAACATCTTTGCGAAAGGCAGGGATCCTCAGGTCTTCTAATAACTGACCTTCAATCGTGAGCTCTACGATCTCGCCAGAGGAGACCTCCGCTCTATCGAATCGGGCCGAGAGTTGTAAGTTTTCGCCTTTGTAGGAGACCTGATGAAGGTTTTTGGGTTCTCTTGTCTCACTCGACGTCCCAGTCGTGATTTCATTCGAAGCATTTCGAACGACTGGAAGATTCAACTCCAGCCGCTCTTGAGGTAGACACATCTGAACGTCACAGGACATCGATTCCACGATCAGAGGAATCGTCGTTTCGTCGGGTAGCTCTTCGCCCTCAAAAACCATGGTCAGTTGGAAGCGAGCTTCTTTCTCATGCTCAATACTGGTGGATTGAATCAGGGGATCAAAACGGTCGTGCGCAGGTGTCAATTCCTTGATGGCACTGAGAACAAAGTTGGATTCACCGGCCAAACTGAAACGAGTCGGAAATCCTGATTCCTCATCCATTTCCAATCCGTAGATGTGCCATCCCCGTTCAATCTCGGCGACCACTTCCACAGTGAAGGGCTCTCCAGGCTGGATCCCTGACAAACCTTTACTTTTCCACACCACCGGAGAATCGGGAGCCTGGGCTTCGATGTTCAGATTTACTGCGGAGTCAGAACCTTCCCCAGAACCCACCTCGACTGCCACCTCGATCACTCGGGTGACAGGATTCAAACACTGGGTGGCATCACAGGCTTGATAGGTGACCTCAAGAACCACCTTACGAGGTCCCAACTCAGCGTCGTCTGGTACGCCTAGAGGAAGCTTAAAGGTGATCTCTCCCTCGTGTTCCAGATAGACGCCTTCGTCTGCATCACGCTCATGAGGCTCAGGCTCAATCACATCATCGTACATCTCAAGGTCAGCCATTTCGGAAACGATGATCGCAGTGGGAATACCCAATTCACGATCCATATCGATCCCATAAATATGCCAACCCCGATCCATTTTTGCCTGAATCAGAATCTCTGCGCGAGCACCGGGGAGCACCGCTGCGACACCCTTGACCGTCAGTTGAACCGGGTCGGACTCACCAAATGGAGAATCCCCAAAACCGGATTCACCAAATTCAGATCCCCCCAGTCCCTCACTCTCCAATTGGTCCAGCAGCCCACCACCGGCCCCATCCTGAGCCGACAGTTCAGGAATCGGACTCAGTACAGCGAGTAAGACAATGCAGGAAGCCCAAGAGATGACTCGAGAGAAAGAAGGGAACCAAGATTTCAATGTAGGATCTCCATCAATATTGAACGCCATGAGTTGACTGATTAACGGTTAGATTCCGGCGGACCTGAAATTGCCTTGAGAACTTCTTTGTCTGGAAACTCTCCACCGCCGGGGGTGTAGGCACGAATCCACTGATCGCCGACGAGAAGAAAAGGAATACCTTTTTTTCCCGTTTCCTGTTCGAGCCTCTCTGCAGCACCTTCCGTCTTGTCGATGTCGATCACTTCATACTGAATATCATGATTATCGAGAAAGCGACGAGCGACCGTGCAATCAGGACACCAAGTAGCACTATAAAGCTGGATACGGACATTCTCGTTCATAAGACCTCTTTTCAGGATCATCAGGCACGGGGTCTTCCAAGCCGGGCAATTCGGGAAGAACAGACCGTGGAAATGTTAGCACATTGGCCCAGATAGGGCGACAGCCCCTGATTGGCAACGATTGGGATTTGACAGCCCCTCATGAGCTCACGACGATATGCCCATCCCATTACCCGGCCATCTCGGCCAAATAGTCCGGTGGAGCGACTTGGATGAGGGTACTCTCTCAAGATATCCTGACGCTGTAAGGGACAACCCAGTTCCCCAAACTAGGATTTTTACAGGGTTCAGTCCCCTGATTTTCAAAAGGAGGCCTCTGTGGCCAAGATGCGCGAGTGTTTCAAAATTGGTGATATAGAGACTCCTGCTCCTCTCTGGATCATTGGTCCCGATGTCATCGAAGACGAAGGCTTTGCTCTCGAAGTCGCTCATGTGATCTCCGAATGTGCTCAACGACGCAATATTCCAGTCGTCTTCAAAGCCAGTTATGAAAAAGCCAATCGTTCCAGTACTGCGGCGTTCCGTGGTCCCGGTCTGAAAGCGGGTCTCCCCATACTGGCACGAATCCGAGAAGAAACAGGATTACCCATCACGACAGATGTTCATGATGCTGAACAAGCAAAACTGGCGGGCGAGGTTGTTGACGTATTACAACTTCCTGCATTTCTATGTCGACAAAACTCTCTTCTCGAAGCCGCAGCTGCAACGGGCAAAGTGGTCAACTTGAAGAAAGGGCAATTCCTGTCTCCATGGGATATTGCCAGCAGAGTTGGAGTCCTTGAGTCCGCAGGCGCAGTCGATATTTGGATAACTGAACGTGGTTCTTCATTTGGATACCAAAGATTAATCAATGACTTTCGCTCGGTACCTGTGACACAAGAAACTGGAGCAGCATTCATTTTCGATGCGACACATAGCGTCCAAACTCCTGGAGGCCCCGAGGGTGTTTCCGGAGGTGAAAGACACTTCATTCCAGTTCTTGCACGAGCCGCAGCTGCAGCGGGCGCAGATGGCTTCTTCTTTGAAGTACACCCTGATCCTGAAAATGCATTGTGCGATGGGCCCAATGCACTGCCACTCGATCAATTAGATGCTCTTCTCAATCAACTCGAGCCTCTCGCGAAGACCGTGAGGACCATTCCGCCGTTAGATCTCTAAACCTTGCCTGCTCGTCCCAGCTCCGAGTGGAAGATCAGGGTTGTGATCCCTGCTCTCAATGAAGAAGCCGCAATCGGGCAAGTCATCGACCAACTTCCAAAAGAATGGGTCGATTCAATACACGTCGGAGATAATGGATCGACTGACAGGACCGCGGAAGTGGCGCAATCACTCGGAGCAAAAGTGATTCACGCTCCAAAAAGAGGTTATGGATCTGCGTGCTTGGCTGCTTTAGACGATGTCCTGCAAACATGTGGCCCAACAAATAAAGAGATCATCGTTTTCATCGATGGTGATGCTTCCGATGATCCCTGCCAACTTCCACGCCTCGTCATGCCGCTCATCAACGATGAAGCCGATATCGTTTTAGCAAATAGGGCACACTCCGAAATTGACCCGGGATCCCTGACTCTCCAACAGCGATTCGGCAATGCCTTAGCGACCACCCTGATTTACTGGATTCACGGGGTTCAATATAAAGACCTAGGTCCATTCAGAGCCTGTACACTCGACATTTTTCAAAGTTTGGAAATGCAAGATCCCGATTTTGGCTGGACTGTCGAAATGCAACTCAAGAGTGCTCGACGTGGCCTAAGACACCTCGAGATAGATTTACCGTACAGAAAGCGTATCGGTCGATCCAAAATCTCGGGAACTATCACCGGTTCTATAAAAGCTGGACTCAAAATCCTCCGCTTAATCATGCGAGATCTACTGACAGGCTCTCGCAATGGGAGGATTCAAAGGGCACACTTGAAAAGTGGTCGCTCGTAGACTGAGTGGAGTCTTGCACCTGAAAGGCGAGGAATCCGTGGATGGTATTTCCTGTGATCGCTGTAGCAAAAGCCTACTCATCGATGAAGAAGTACGATACCAAGTGAAAGTCGTTGTTCAGGCTGCGTATGACCCCATGGAAATCTCCACTACAGACTTAGAGAAAACCAGCCCTGACAGTTGGAAATCACTCCTGAAAAAACTGGAAAATCTCTCTGCCGAAGAAGCTCAAGACCAGGTTTACAGAGAAATAAATTTTGACCTGTGTCCACCCTGCCAAAAAATCTATCTGACCAAGCCCATTCCAGATACAGACGTATTTGGGTCATCTAATTCGAGCGGCTCAGGAATGTCGACCTGAATTTGGCCGACGATTCTTCCTGAGACATTGGTCACCACAGGATTATTCTCACCAACCCAACGCTCATATGTATTTTGATCGATCCAGTGAAGTCGCTGCAACAATTCGGGAACAGCATGTATCAAACCTCTATCTGAGCCATCAAGACACTTGAGGACGAGAGATCCTTTTTTTCCCCAAATCACCATGACCCCTTCTGCGCCTTCTTTTGCAAGAAAATTTCCAGCGAGATAAGGTCTCCACAACAAGGGCCAACGGCCTTCCCCGCTGAAAGCTTTCGGATGCGATGCGATCGCATCGTGAATCTGATTCACTCGGTCGGTGAGTCCACTGCGATCAAGAAACTCAGTTTGATGCAATCTTTGAAATGCTCGTGCGATCGATATCAATTTCATGTGATAAGTGGGTGCCCCACAACCGTCGACGGATGCGCTGCCTTCTTCGATCTTTTCACTCGTGAAGAGCTCGAAAATCGCCCTGATGTTTCGTTGTAATGGATGGTCAGCATCAAGATAACTCTCTTTGCTCTGCTGCTGACAGATGGTCGCAAGGAGCATTCCGCTATGTTTTCCTGAGCAATTATTACATGTGGAATCCAACAACTCCTTGTTGGCGATGCACATTTGCCGAGCACTTCTTGAAAAGGGCGGGTGGATTCCACACTGCAGATCTTTCTCTGAGAGCCCCCCACGCTGGAGCAACCCTCTGACCAATTCTCTGTGGACAGGCTGTCCAGCATGACTCGCACAGATCACAGCAAGTTCTCTGGGGGTGATGGAGAAGCTCTCTAGGATCCCCGCTCGGAGCATTGCCAAAGCCTGAAACGGCTTCCCGACTGATCTGAGATGAGTCCCCTCATCTATCGGGCCATATTGCAAAACCTTACCCGAGGCATGATAAGCCACCGCAACGGCTTCATGGAAAGACTCTAGACGGGTCCCGCGGAACACATCGGTGCGAATAGACCCATGGTTTCCCAAATGACTCGACATAGATTCCTCCGGTCAATACTTACTCCCTGATGGGTTCCTCCTGAGGCTTCTCTTCAGGGGAAGGGGAGGGAGTCTTTTCTTTAATAGGTTCTGATCGTGCCTCAAGGGCATCTATACGTTCTAGGATATTGTCCCGTTCAGATCGACCTTCCGCTAGCACTCGTAAGGCACGAACCAAAACAATATCTCCGCTTCCTGGACGACTGGCATCGAGCCGGTCCAATAGCCATGTCCATGGATCACGGGGGAAATAACTATTTCCGGCTTCTATACCTCCAGTATTGGAAGCAGCCTCCAAATAGATCGTAAATGTATCCACCACACGAGTTACAGTCCCGCCGACAATCGCCTCGGAGACAACGGTACGTCCGTCGAGTTCTCTTGCGAGCTGAAGTAATCGGGAAGCGGGTATCTGTACATCATCCGTAAAGGGTGAATCTCCAAGTAGGCTCAGAGAATCGACCAACTCTTGCCTGAGCGGGGTCCATTCATCTGTGGCGTTCGGAGCTCTCTGGACTAAGTCACCCACAAGTATTTCGAATCTCTTTGCCTGTAGGCGAACCCACCGATGAAACTTGAGGGGATCTCTCTCTCTCAAATCTGTCGGTTGACCCTTTGCACGTAAGACAGAGATCAGATCCTCTGATCGCAATGCATCGGTTCCCCATGATCTGAACTCACCTGATTCATTAAGAACGAATAACTCAGCAAAAATCAAAGACTGATCTGCTGATATCAAGCTCAAGGTCTGCTGGAGAGCCAGCTTGTAAAGCTCGGAAGTTTCGGGCAACCCGGAGAGAACCTCCATGCAACCATTGATCGCTCCCTGACCACCGATGGAGCCTATCATTGCCAAAGCAGCGTTACGTTCAGCAACACTCTCGGCAGTTTCCTTGAGAACCATAGAAACCAATAACGGAATCCCTTCAGGAACTCCCAGTCTCCCGATGCCATTGATGGCGAGAGAGCGCACATTGGATTCTTTTCTAGACTCCATCAATAAACCGTAATACTCAAGAACCCTGGAAATGGAGTTTTGAGGAACTTGGCCAAACACCAAAGCCTCTAAAACCAATTCGTCGAGCTCGGGTGAAACTTGAGCAACTCGGAAAAGTAATTCGACGGTATCCGGAGAAAACCCAACCGTCCTCGCAGCGAGCACAAGTCTCCGAAGTTCACCCTCATCTGCGACTTCATCGATTCCCGGTAGGAATCTTTCCAACGCAGCATCGATGTCTTCCACCACTGGCGATCGAAGAGCACTCGCAGTCTCCAACGCCTCTCGTGCCAAACGACGGGCTCCATTTCGTAAGTTAGGATTTAATCGTGCGATATGAAACTTCAAAACATTGACTAAATTTGACTCTGACTCGAAGTCGCTAAATTCTCGAAGTGCGGCCAAACAAAGCAGGGCCAAGTCTTGAAAATCACCCGACCTCTTTGAAGCGTTGACATCCCCATTCAGAATCAGAACCAATCGATCAAGAGCAGGTTTGAGCAACTCTGTTCTTTCTGCGGGGCTAGTGGCACTTTCTGCACGCATCAAATCTCTAGCGAATTGCCCGCTTCGAACTATCGCAGCAGAGCGAATCGAGATGGTTTCTGAAACATCCATAGACTCTAGCAACCATGCGAGATATCGCTGGGGAAGACCCGCTTCTCTCAGATGGCGATCAGCTCGGCTCCAGGTGGCCAACTCTTTCGACCGCCCCGCCTCTTCAGTTCGAGAGACGATGCCTTCAAAAATCGGTTTTGTGTTATTTTCTTTCCACCATTCGACCCACTTCTCACGACCGAGATCAAGTTTCATGAACTCGTTCAAGGATTTCAACACGACCTCTGAAGAACCATCTTCTGTGGACCTCAATCGATCGATGGCAGCCTCGACAACATCTCGAGGATCACCCACCGTCAAAACATCAAAGAGACGTCGAATGAGAAGTACATCACTCGCAACACGGAACTCCGTGATCAAACGATCGCGAACAGTCTCATCCAGTGCCCACTTTCTGAAACTTCGTTCCACCTCTTCAAGGAAGGGCCAGTTCGCTTCTTGGCGAAGAAGGACGGTCAAAATCAAGATTCCTGTATTACTATTGGTGATCAATTCATCGCTGAGAATCGTCCGAGTTCTTGAGGGATTTTCCAATGCTTTATCCGTCAGCAGAGCCAACAGAAGAGGATTAATCCACTCGGGTGCATTTTCTCGCTCTAACCGAGCCCCCAATAGAGTCAGAGCTCTAACCCAGTCCACCGCATCTTCGGATTCGAAAAAGGATGTCACTTTCCCACGCAAGAGTTCATCCGGGTCTGTTGGGACGCCCTCAGTTTCAGTGGGAGGATCCTGAAGTTCTGGGTCTATCGATAAAGTGGTTTTGACTTCCGACTCTTTCGACAGGATCTCCGCAGGAGAAGATTCGGGGATCAAAGCGGGTTCGACGGGATTCACAGGGATTTCCTGAGAAACGACGGCTAACGAAAAGCCCAGAACGAAACATGTCATCAGTGCTGTGAATATCACCGGGGAGAATCCCAGAGATAGCCGTCTATCCTTTTCGCCGATTGGTGTGGACCTTATCTGTCTCAAAGAAAGATTCCCCCTGTAAGTCATTTGCGAACTTCATGCTGGCGTATCGCAGGCGCGATGGGGTCTCCAGAAGTCTGGAAACCTCAAGCCTGAAAACACGGGTTGACTGAAGAGTCCGCCAACTTCGATTCGCCTAAAAAGTAGATCTCGCTTCAAAAAGCGGGGATCGCATTCCCTAAGTACCGGAATATCAGGACTTGGGGGTAAATGCCAGAAGATCCTACTAGAAGATACCCGTACTGAAGTTGTCATCGGGAGGCGGCATCGCTGCATCCGAGTCTTCGTCAGCAGGCTCAGGAACCTTTTCTTCCGTCTTGCCCAAGAAACGAGCTTCAGACTCTGCTTTTTCTCGCTTTAACTGCGGTTCATGCTGTTCGTCTTCAAGGGGGCCTCTGGGAGCTCTCGCAGCCGGCTTTTCTACCGACTTCTCACGGGAGTCTTCGGAGAATCCATCTTCCTGATCATCCAAGAAATTCTCGTATGCATCGAGAACGTGCTCCTGAATTTCTTCACGGAATTCGGTGAGAATAGGATGAGCGATATCGGCATGCAGTTTTGAGCGACCCTGCTCCACCTGATCCGACAGAGGGCGATCGATCGAATCGCCGCACTGATTGCAATAGTGACTGCGGACCACATTCTTGAATCCGCACCCGCCACATCTCACAGTCAGTTTTCTGCTAGGCATCGCAATAAAGAGCCCTTTGCTCCCTTCGATGACACGGATATCACGGACGACGAAACAATTATCAAAGGTGACACTGCAAAATGCTTTGAGTTTATCTTCTCGAGATCCTGCCGGACTGACTCGAACTTCTGTGATTTCCACGGTGCTCACCTTTCATCGGTACGAGGTGGCACACTCCTCCAGGAGAATAATGTCCCACTACGTATGTCCCACAATTCGCGCCACGAGATGCTGCAAAAAATCCGATATCGAATATTCACATTCTTATATGCCGGGCGAAGAACCCTCAACTTGTGAGAAGAGGAACGACTTTAATTTCACCCGAGTGAATATTCGAACTTTCTCTTCGATCTTCAGATACTGATTCCTTAAGTGTCTGCCCAAGAAGCTTAAGTGTCTGCCCGAGAAGATCGCTATCTTCCTGAGCAAACTTACGTTGAGCTGACAGTATCACGAAGCCAGAGCCACTCCCGGTCATGAGCCACCGACCGGCAAAATGTACTTCCAGTAAATCTGCAATGATTCGGATCCGAGGATCAACAATCTTCGCAGCTTCCAGAAGCCTATTATGTAATTGATGCTTCCAAGACTCGGAGTCCTTGAAGATCAACTGGTTGAAATTGCGGCAATTTGTGGCGTAAGTCAAGGGACCGGTCAAACCGGAGTACACATCTGCGGTCCCCAAACCAAAGTCGGGTTTCCAAATACAGGCGTACATTTCAGTATTTCCGAAGAGTGGCTGTGATACCGGCTCGATAAGCTCTCCCCGGCCTCTGACGACAGCAGGCCCTTGCCCTAGGAAAAAAGGGATATCGGAACCCAATAAGCGAGCATCCATTAGAACTCCGGCCCATCCCCGAGGATCAGGAGTCCACTCATGCAGGCAAGCGAGAGTTGCAGCGGCATTGCTGCTCCCCCCACCCAAGCCGGCTTCTGCCGGGATCGATTTCTTCAATACGATGTGCACAGGATCGATGTCACGACTCCTTCGTGCCTGGTGCAATGCCTTCATGACAAGGTTGCTACTATCTTCCGGAGCGGCTCCACCCTGTACTTTTAAGTCATCTCTCGTTTTTGAAAACTGAAAGGAGAGGTGGTCGTACCAGCCGACCGGCTGCATCAGGGAAACGATTTCATGAAATCCATCATCTCGCTTACCGAGAACTTCCAGCCAGAGATTAATTTTTGCCGGAGTTAAAACAGAAATTCCAAGTTCGTCTCGTGACTCTACTTGAAGAAGTGAAGCCATCATCGAGGGTGTACCAAAGCCATATTATCAATCAGTCTGACCTCGCCCACCCGAGCGGCGAGGCATGTCACAGCATCTGGGCTTTCTGACAAATCTTGAAGGGGCTGCAATGAAGATCGATCCAATATTTCCAGATACTCCAGAGAGACTTCCGCCGGCAACAGACTTCGAGCGTCTTTCAATAACTTCTCGACATTCATCTCTCCTGCGGCATGACTTGAAACTATTTGGCCGAGAACTGCGGAGAGACTGAGAGCCGTCACCCTCTCTTCGTCTGAAAGACGAACATTCCGGCTCGACATCGCTAATCCATCCGGCTCTCGAACAAGAGGACAACTTACGATTTTTAGCGGCAAGTTCAAATCTTGAGTCATTCGTTCGATAATCGTGACTTGCTGAAGGTCTTTCTCTCCAAAGTAGGCATGAGTCGGTTGAAAAATATTGAACAACTTCAATACGACAATACACACTCCACCGAAATGGTGAGGTCTCGAAAGGCCACAAAGACGCTCCGACAACTCCGGAACAAAAACTTCTGTAGAAAAGCCCGGGGGATACAAAAGCTCCGCTTGACCCAGCCAGACGAGATCGACACCGGCCTCACGAGCCTTCTCGAGGTCTTTTTTGAGAGTGCGGGGGTATTCAGACAGATCTTCACCAGGAGCGAACTGTGTGGGATTCACGAATATCGTCAAGGCCACCTGATCGCATTCTTCTCTCGCAGCTCGAACAAGAGACAGGTGCCCTTCGTGTAAAGCCCCCATGGTGGGAACGAGGGCCAGACTCTCCCCTGCGGGAAGTTGCCCCCTCCAGGTCCGAACGGCTTCAATCAAGGAAGGCGGATTCGACCCACTCTGATCATGACCGAGAATTATCATCCCGGAGACCCTTCCAAAGAAGACGGCAATGCATTGAGCAGTTCCTGAACTGTTTTTCCCCAAACAGGAATATTGAAATCAGGTTCGAGATCAGCCCAGGGACCCAATACAAAACGACGTTCTGACAATCGGGGATGAGGAATTTTTAGAAACTCATCCTCCATGTGAAACTCACCGAAGGTCAAGATATCGATATCGATAGTTCTCGGTCCCCAAAGTTCATTTCGCTCTCGCCCCATTCCCAGCTCAATCTCTAAACAAATTTCGAGAGCTTTCTGGGGAGTGCGCGAACTGTAACCCTTGACCACTTGGTTGAAATACTTTCCCTGTGGAGGGCCCACCGGTTCGGTTTCATGAATCGGGGAACTGATCATCTGAGACAATAAGCGAGATGAGATCTGCTCTCTGGCACTTTCTAAATGAGCGCCTCTATCTCCTAGGTTCGAACCCAGCGCCAGTCGGACCGGGTACTCCATCACTCCTCCACACCATCATTTTCGAGACCCTCAGACGTCGAGGTGTCTCCTGTGACAGGAGGATTCGAAACAGAACGACGAAATGGTTTCGTCACAAACGCAAGGAATGGGGATATTCCGTATATAGAGAATCCCAGCAAGATCATCGGTTCAGCGAAAAAGACGAGCAGGGTAATGCCGAACACAAAACTGGTGAAGCGGTCGAATTGCATTCCTCTGCTGAGAAGAACTGTACCCATGTGAATGTATCGAATTCGTTGAGACACCATGAGGTATCCCAAGACAAAACAGGTCACAGGAAGATAAGAAACTATATTCAGATTGACGATTTCAACCCAATCAGGGGAAGTCGAATTCAATAGTTTGAGGTCCCAGGATTCCCACCGACGAAGCCAGAAGAAACAAATGACCAATCCGGCAACGATACCAGCAGCCCCCGGAGTAGGAAGACCCACAAATGCGTCACTGTCCTCCTGATGATCGCTGTCTGCCTTGATGGAATTGAAACGAGCGAGGCGGAGAAGAGCGCCCAAAAAATATGCCAACGAGAAGAGCCACATCAATCGCCCTATCGGCGTCACGATGTTGTCCGCATCCGAATGGTGGAACATGGCGAGCGCAAGCCCAGCAGGAGCCAAGCCGAACGAGACCAAATCCGCAAGGGAATCGAGTTGAGCCCCAAGGGTCGTTCCCCCACCCGTCACTCGCGCTACTTTGCCATCAAAGACGTCGAAGAGCATGCCTATGAGAATAAACCAAGCGGCCTTCTCTAGTCTTTCGAGAGGATCTGAGACCCCTCCCTCAAGACTTCCGGCAATCAACGTCAATGCAATGAAGCCGCAAACTGCATTGCAGAGCGTGATGGTATTAGGAATGAAGGCGATTCTTCTGGAAGCCTCACTTGGTCCAGTCACCCAGCACCGTCTTTCCACCTTGTACCTTGTCGCCCACTTTCACTGTGGACTTGAAAGGAATTCCATCTCTCGAAGGAATAATGATTTCTGTCTGAGAACCAAATCGAATCATACCGAAATCGAATCCCCTCTTCACTTCATCCCCTACCTTGAGGGGACAAACAATTCTTCTTGCGATCAGTCCAGCAATTTGGCGAACGAGGATGGGAACACCATCCGAGCTCATGAGCCCGATCTCTTGTCTTTCGTTTACTTCTCTAGCCTCTGCACCCACAGCACTACGGAATTCGCCCTCGACGTAGCGCAGATGTTCAATGACTCCATCGACGGGGATCCGATTCACATGAACATTGAAGACTGACAGGAAAATGTGAATTCGTAACGCAGGTCCATCGACGTACGATTCATCATCGACAAGGTCGACACCTATCACCTTGCCATCAGCAGGAGAAATCGGTTGATCTCCCGCAGGTGCCATACGACGAGGATTTCTGAAAAAGTTGAGAGCGAAGAGCCAAAGAGCTCCGCAGAAGATCCAGCCGCCGAGTCGAAGCGTCTCGCTGAGCCCTTCCAGCAAGATCAAGGAAAGGGATCCGGCCGCACAAAACAGCGATATCCAAGCAATCACGGGTGTCCCGTGACGTGTCAGTCGGTCCCCCAACAATCCTTTGCTCTGCACTTCCTGAGTCTCTGTCTTCATCCACTCAACTCCTGACTGCCCGATCGGTTGACATGTGGGGTCCTGGACACAGACAATCCACAGACCACATCGTGAGGCATCGATCTGGCTGAGGCAACTATCCCTGTAGATTCAGGGACAAAGGAACCTCCAGACAATGAAGAAACGGAATTTCAAAATGAGCACCATTTCACAATTGCAGGGCCGCATGGTCCTCGACAGTCGAGGATTCCCCACAGTCGAAGCAGAGTGCATTCTCTCAGATGGTAGCCGGGGATCGGCTCTCGTTCCCTCAGGGGCCTCCACAGGGGAAGCGGAGGCTCTAGAACTCCGTGACGGTGGCTCAGAGTGGGGTGGCAAAGGTGTCGAAAAAGCCCTGTCCCACATCAATGGAGAGATTTCGAATCTGCTGCAGGGCCATGAGGCGAGAGACCAAGAGTCTATCGATCGAGTTCTCTGCGAAGGAGATGGAACAGAAAACAAGGAACGTTGGGGAGCCAACTCTATATTGGCAGCTTCGATGTCGGTTTGCCGAGCAGCAGCCGCCAGTTGCCAATTACCCCTCTATCGATATATCGGAGGCCCTTCTTCGGTCAGATTGCCGATCCCGCTGATGAATGTGATCAATGGCGGCGCCCATGCGGACAACTCGGTCGACGTTCAGGAATTCATGCTGGCCCCAACAGGCTTCAATGATTTCAGGTCCGCACTGAGAGCCGGAGTAGAGGTCTATCACGTTCTGAAGAAAAGGCTCAAGGCCGCTGGCCTGGTCACTGCTGTCGGCGACGAAGGTGGCTTTGCTCCCGATTTCGAAAGCGATATCAAAGTTCTTGAAGAACTATCCCACGCGATTCACGAGACGGGCTACACCCTCGGTCATGACGGCCAGTTCACCTTCGCCCTGGACGTGGCCGCCAGCGAACTGCATCAGGCGGGACATTACCATCTCGATTCCTCCGGTGAAAAATTATCCTCGGGCGAAATGGTGCAACACTGGGTCGATCTTGCGGAGAAATTCCCCTTCACGAGCATTGAAGACGGATTGGACGAGGAAGATTGGGAAGGCTGGAGTCAATTGACTCGGGAACTCCCAGCGGTACGCATGGTCGGAGATGACCTCTTCGCAACCAACCCCACTCGTATCCAGCGTGGGATCGAAGTCGGAGCAGGCAACGCTCTATTGGTCAAACTGAACCAGATCGGAACCGTCTCTGAAACTCTTCAGGCGATAAAGATTGCCTCGGAAGCCGGATTCAGAATCGTCATTTCGCACCGGTCCGGAGAGACTGAAGACGATTTCATCGCAGATCTAGCAGTCGCCACAGGATCAGGCTGGATCAAAACAGGAGCTCCATGCCGATCAGAGAGAAATGCCAAGTACAATCGTCTTCTGCGCATCGAGGAGGATCTGGGAGAGTCTGCGATTCTGGGACCCTTGCAGTTTTAGGGCGTTCCTGATCTACTGCGTCTAACAGATCTGCCCACTGTTGGCCGCCCCGATTGGAGACTGGACCCGTTGTCCTCTGATTCCACTGTTGCAGCAAAAATCTTGAGCTTCTCAAGACGCCTCTGTGAATTTAATTCAGCCCAGTTTGGGGCCATCCTATTGGGTTCCTCTTTGCTTTTTTTCACCCAAATTCTTGCCCCTGCCATCGAGGGACGAGACGCTTTGGATGAAACACTGGCGTCGACGCAACAACAGGTCGAGATCCGCAAAAAAGAACTCGCCGATGGCAAGAACTTATCCAATGCTTTGAAGTTTGATGAGTTTATTCAGTGGATTCAGTATCGGAAAAACGCCCAGCATAGAGACCTCAAAGAATTCAGGCTGGATCTGTTCCTCGAATCCCCTCAGCAGGGCATCGATTCCTAAACTTTGACAGAATTCCTGTCCCTGAAATCATGACATTATTGCGGAGCTCACAGCATCCCGATTACTACATAATTGTGGAGAGAGCCGTCATTCAGAAGAGTCGGGTTACGAGCAGGCAATGCCTGCTCGTAGGGATGGCCCCTTAGTGATCAGGGAAGTCTGATTTCCATTCCCACCTTGAGAACATCTAAGTTCACATTCGGATTTGCTAATTTGATTTCTGCATGACGCAGGCCGTTACCGAGTTTCTGCTCTGCAATTCGCCATAGACTATCACCGTCTTGTATGACATAGGTCGAGGTCCCGGCGGAGAATGAACTCTTTGGTTTTTCTATCACCGCAACAGCTGCATCTCCAGCAACAGGAATACGCAGGACCTTTCCCTTTTGAAGAACGGTGCTCTCCGTCAACCCAGAATTCGCAGCGATAATCTTGCGATAGTACTTTCCATCACCAAGGTATCGCTCGGCGATTCTCCAAAGGCTGTCACCGGACTGAACCTTAATCTGACGGAACTCTGTGCGGTTCACTTTTTTCTTTGGGGGCGCAGGCTTTGGTTGGCGAACTGCTGGCTTTTGAACACCCGACTGGACCAGGGCGGAATTACTCTTTGAAGTTCCTCTCAGAACTCCAGAAGTTTTTGCAAGGCCGACCTCAGAAGGGTTCGCTGTCCCTGAACTGATTTGCCCTTGGCCTGATCTTTGAGTCCGAGTGGGGCCCGCTGCTTGTGAAGTGTTATTACTTCCACTTCTTGTACTTGCGGTCGAAGTCCCACCTTGACGCACAGGACGATTCAATCTTGTTCCTGCTGTACTCGTTCCCGCTGCAGTGATCGGCCTTGTGACAGTCTTCTTGGATGCGACTTGAGATGTCCCCGATGTGGAGTTCGCAATTCCAGCTCGCCCGGTCACTTGCTCTTTAGCGGTGGGACCACTCTGAAGTTCACTGTCGATAAGATTCACGATCACCACAACGACGAGAATCAGTATGATGATAAATCCGATTTTTGTACCAGTGCCCATGGAGTTCATGGTGTGCCCCCTGTTTCAACGAGTCCTTATGATTGAGTCCGGACAGGTCCCCCGACCTGATCAAAGATTCCCGGATTGTGTGACTCGCTTCCAACAAAACTTCCCGGAAAGGAGAGTATTTGTCGTTGCCGTTTCGAAGAGGGTAACCCGATATATATCGTGAATCCACGACTCACACCGGATTCTGACCCGATATCCTTCCCGGTCCGCCAGATCGCCGGCAACAAAAAAACCCGTCGACTTCCTGAGAAGTGGACGGGTTTCTCCAAAATGCTCAAACTAAGACAATAACGCCTATATTTAAGACTTCTTGGCCAATGCGGCCTCTGCGATCACCTGTTCCCGACGCTGACGGGCCTGCTCCTGGAGACGGATCAACGCAGGACTGGCGACGAAAATCGAGGAATAAGTTCCCACGAGAACTCCAACACACAATGCAAATGCGAAGGAATGGAGGGCTTCTCCACCAAAGACGAACAAGATCACCACGACCACAAACGTGGTCAACGAGGTGAGTAATGTACGACTGAGAGTCTGATTGATCGAGTGATTGACCAGTTCCGGGTAGTTGGCATCGCGACGGGTATCCCGCATATTTTCGCGGATTCTGTCGAAGATCACGATGGTGTCATTGAGCGAGTACCCCACCACCGTCAGCAATGCAGCGACCACTGGAAGATTGATCTTGAGAGAAAAAGAATCTCCCAATAGCAAGTCACCTAAAGAGAGAGCGGCTAAGGTGAAGAAGATGTCGTGCACGAGCGCTGTGATAGCCGCCGCACCGTAACTGAACTCGAAGCGAATACTGATGTAGAAGATGATCGCGAGGAAACTGATCATCAGTGCAATGAATGTATTTCCCTGCATATCCTTGGCAACACGCCCGCTGATGCTACTCACCTCAGGGAATGGTTCGGAGAAATCCAAACGAGTAATATCCTTCAAGGTTTGACTCAATACAGGCTGCAGAGCCATTGCATCAGTTTGGGAAATCTGACCATCACTGACGATCTCGAATGAAATGATCCCGGCGTTTTTCCCAGGACCGCTGACTTCCTTCACAGAATTCACAGGGAAGCCTGATTCCACTAGCGAATCTTTGACAAGACTCCCGGTGACAGCGACATCCTTGTTCACACCCAGTCCCTGAATCACATTCAATCTTGAAGTGAATACATGTGTCGTAATGCCGTCGTCATTCTGCTCAGTGCTGAATGAAACATCAGTGACAGCATTCGGGGCCAACATATTCGCCCCACCGATCAATTCTTCCATCTGCTTTTTAAACTCTTCGGTTTGCCGTTTGCCCTCAACGAGAGTGCTGGTTCGAATCGAATAACGAGCCGCTCCGCTCTCATTGATGTCGCCCAAAGCTTGCAACTGCAAATCGTCAAACTGGATGTCTTCAGAGCTCTCTCCCCTTTGACCCAATACAGATCTCAGAGAGGATTCCAGCGTCGGGGAAGCCAGATTGACGGTCAAACGGGTCCCCCCCGTGAAATCGATTCCCATAGAATCCGATCCCCGCCAAACCAATGTTCCAAAGCCGCCAATGACAATCACGTAGAGCAATATTCTTGCTGTTTCGCGGAAGCTCATGAAGTCGAAGTTCGGCTTAGAAATGATCTTGCCCATTTTCAACTCAGTGATGACATTCCTTGAAATCAGGAAAGAGAGCAAGAAGCGACTGAAGAACACCGTCGAGAAGAATGAGGTCAGGATTCCGATACTCAGAACGACCGCGAAACCTTTCACGGCCCCTGAACCAAATTGGAACAGAACAAAAGCAGTAATCAGCGTGGTCAGGTTCGCATCGAAAATAGTCCAAAATGCTTTTTGGAATCCGACACTGAAGGCCGCGGGCAGAGCTTTTCCGCGTTCTCGTTCTTCTCGTATTCGCTCGAATATCAGAATGTTGGCGTCAACAGCCATACCCACTGTCAGAAGTAATCCCGCCATTCCTGGGAACGTCAACGTATTGCGGAAGGTGATCAGTAGCGTCACCACCAACATGAGGTTGAACACCAGCGAAAGGTCCGCCACGAATCCTGCTGCACGATAGTAAAGCAACATGAAGATCACGACGATCAACAGGCCAAAGATCATCGCCTGCGTTCCACGGTCGATGGATTCTTTACCTAAGAGCGCTCCAACAGTTTGCTGATTGACCAAGAACGGTTTCGCTGGAAGTGATCCAGCACGCAAGATGGAAACTATGTCGGCGACCTCTTCATTGGAGAACCCACCTTCAAGAATTCCAGATCTTGAGATTCTGGCGTTGATGTTGGCGCGGCTATAAGCGACCCCATCGAGGACGATCGCCATTTCACGATTGATGTTTTCGCCGGTCATATCCGCGAAAAGAGTCGCGCCCTTACCTCCGAACTCGAAACCGACAGCGGGCCGCCCAGTCTCATCAGTTGTCGGATTAGCATTACTCAGCAATGAGGCGCTTACGGAATTGGGCAAACGATTCTCGACGACTACAAAACTACCGGTGACGGCATCTTCAGAACGCGACTTGACCTCGACCACAATTTGGGCAGGAGCCACGGGAGGGTTCTCAGGACGAACATCGTCAGCCATATTGTTGTAGGCCACGAGTGCACGCTCATAGTTCGACATCTCCTGTCGAACCCTGATCACAGAGGCTTCTGTTTGATTCGCATCCGTTGAGACGAGTTGAAAGTTCAACTCTCCGGCGCGTTCAATCTGACCTTTGAGTCGCTCTAATTCATCATTGTCCGAACCCGGAAGCTGAATCAGAAGACGATTTCTGCCAGAAATGGCAACACTGATCTCCTTGAGACCATAGTTGTCAAATCGACGAGCAATCACGTCTTTGATATCCGAAGCGACGGTTGACCTCTGACTCGGATCAATCTCATCCAGAGGGATTTCGTAGAGAAGTTCAGTACCACCCTCAAGGTCGATACCTTTTTTGATATCGTTTTGGTAGTCCTGAAGTTGGTAGATACCTGCTCCGATGAGTAAGGCGATCAGGGCAATTCCCCTGAAGTAATTTTGCATCATGTTGTTGCTTCCTCTTCCTTGGTCGTGGAAGACGTGCTCTCGGTGACGGCTGCAATCGATTGCAATGAAACCTTCATTCGAACACTCTTGGATTCGTCGATGACGAGAACGACATGCCCCTGATCTTTGTCAACCAGAGCCACTTTGCCGATGATTCCACCGACAGTTCTCACCTCTTTATGTTTTTCAAGACTCGCGATCATGTTTTCATGCTCGCTGGTTTGCTTCTTTTGTGGACGGATCACCATGAAATACATCACGGCCCAAATTATCACCATCAATGGAATAAATTCCATGAAGCCAGGTTCAGAACTCTCTGTTCCGCCTGCGGCTGTTGCCAAGGAGATCAGATCAGTGTGCAGTAAATTCTGCACGCCAATGAACTCAATTATCTCGATAGAAAAGGCCATTTCGGCACTCCTGCTCCCGGATTATTCGGGTTCCTAAATTTTCTGTGATTGGAGAACCTAAAAGGCTCACCAGCACGGGGTGCACATCTGGCCGATAAAATCGCAAGACGTGCTATTAAAGCAAGTTGCGAATCTTAGTCGGAGGGACTGAGATATTCAACCGGACCGGAGGGATAATCGACTGAGAAAGCCATCCCTAAAGTCCTCCCAAACCCCGTCCAGCACCGCTGTACGGGCTTTACGAAGAAACCTGTGAAACACGCTCAGATTGTGAATAGAGCCCAGCGTATAGGCTAAAATCTCTTTTCTTTGGTAGAGGTGATGCAATGTACCCCGGCTATATCGTGTACAGGCGAGGCATTCGCAGTCTTCCTCAACAGGATTAGGATCCTGTTTGTGACGTGCATTTTTCATATTCAGACTCGATCCGTCACCGAGAAATAGACTGGCATTTCGGGCATTTCGAGTAGGAATAACGCAGTCAAACATGTCGATCCCCTGGTCAACGGCAATCATAAATTCCTCAAGTCCTCCGACACCCATCAGGTATCGAGGACGGTCGAAGGGCAGAAGCGGCGCACTCAAACCGATGGTTGAGAGCAGAGCATCCCGCCCCTCTCCCACACTCACTCCACCCACTGCGTATGCATCGAAAGGGATCTCCAACAGTTGTTGAGCCGATTCCTTCCGAAGATCTTCATGAACACCACCCTGCATGATTCCAAAAACAGCCATCGGCTCAAACAAATCCAAACGGCTTCTATGTTCATGAGCTCTCAGTGCCCAGCGGTGGGTGCGAACAACTGCCTTCGCCACTTCGTCTCTGGAAACGCCTCCCGCAGGACACTCATCCAATATCATGGCGATGGTCGAGCCGAGTCTTGCCTGAATATCCAACACTGATTCTGGAGTCAGAAGCAGCGGACTTCCGTCCACATGATTTCTAAATTCAACACCGTGTTCACTGATCTTGTTTCGATGCGCCAGAGAGAACACTTGAAATCCACCGGAATCGGTGAGTATGGGACCTTCCCATCCCATCACCTTGTGCAATCCTCCAAGAGTACGAACCGTGTCGACTCCTGGCCTCACGGCAAGGTGATAAGTATTCGATAGAACGATTTGTGTCCCTGTCGTTTTTATCTGATCAGGAGTCAAACCCTTCACGGTCCCTTGTGTACCTACCGGCATAAAAGCGGGAGTTTGTACAACACCTCTAGGCGTCGTGAGAACTCCCGCCCTCGCTCCATCTGAAGTCGCTTCGATTGCAAAATTGAATCCGGCGGTCATCGGAAATTTGGCCTGCACTGGAGCACTCACCAAAGTCTCCTTATCTCAGTCCCTCTGTAGAAATGTTGCAATATCTGATCTTCCGTCCAGCCGGAGAGAGCATAACCTCTGGCACCCATTTGACACATTCCAACGCCATGTCCCCAGCCACGGCCTCTAAAGACAAACTTGTCACCGCGGGATTCAACATCGAATGCTTGCGAACGAAGTTTTCCCTCAGTTTTCAAAGAGGAAAACCCAAATCGTAAGGAATTCGCACTCACTTCAAAGGAACCTTTTCCATGCTGAACTTTAAAATATGCCACGTGTCCCGATGAAGCCCTATCGACCGGCTCGATGCGTTTGATTTTCCCCAAAGAAATCTTATCGACTCCTTTTACTTTCAGAAGTGCAGAACGGACCACAGATTCCTGTGCCTCCAATTCCCAACGGAAATATTTTGAGGTGGTACAACCTTCACAGCGAACGCTACTGAACACTTCGAGAGAAGGAAGGCCAAATGCTTCGACACCCGAACAGGTCGTGCCTCCGCAGGTGGAATGAAAAAAGCTCTCAAAAATTTTCCCGCTGTGAATCAGTACCTGCCCACGAGTTTCTTCTACCGCTTGCCGAATCTTATCAGGGATATCGGAGAGCCCTCCATAGACTTGACTTCGAACCGTCGAATGCACATGCCTTCGCTTCCCTGGTCGGGACAGCACATGAAAGTAGGCGTAAGTTCTTGAGGCTATGGCCTGTGCTTTCAGGGAAGCCATGGGGAAACTATTGGCAGAAACTTCTTTACTGACAACTCCCAAAAGATATTGCTCCATGGGAATTCGTTCGATGACTTCCCACCCCCCCGACTCCCGTGACAGTGGCTGGAATTCAACCCAACCCGTCAATGATCGCCCGTCTACCATCATGAGTCCTTCTTCAGCACGAATCCGAATCGGTTCGCTGAATTGGTAATCTCCGATGATCACTGATTGAGCACGAACATAAATAGAGAGTGGGGATTCGAAACGAAGAATCTCTCTTCGCTTCTGAACCTTGATCACTGAATTTTTAGCAGCGACAGTGAGATCCATAAGGCCGGAAGCAAGACCCACTCCAATCATGGGTTCTTTGATCATTCGTGTATCAGATTGGGCAAAGACGTTCTCTGAAGGAGAAACACAACAGATCAGAACGAGGATCCAGGACACGTTCCTGAAAAATAAGTACAGCTGAGATTCGACCCGTTGCGTCGGAATAAATCCCTCAGGGATCAAGACGACTCCTCCAAATCGAGGGAGGCCTGCTCTCTGTGTTGATTCTTAATCTTATTCACGCCGAGTTCTGCTGCAGGACCCAATACCCTTCCCCGAGCTGTTTTTTCCAAATATCCCGCTCGAATCAGGAAAGGTTCGTGAACGTCCTCAATAGTTCGCTCTTCTTCTCCTACAGTGACGGCGATCGTCTTGACCCCCACTGGAGCCCCATCAGCACGCGCGACCACTTCAAGAATTTTGCGGTCGACGGCATCGAGTCCAGCAGGATCAACACCTAATCGGTCTAAGGCTGCGGCAGCACATTTCCCATCGACACTTTCTTGACCTTCAACCTCTGCAAAATCCCTGACTCTCCGTAGGTATCTGTTAGCAATACGAGGAGTTCCTCGACAACGTCCGGCCAAAACCTCTGCACCAGATGGCTCAAGCGGAACACTCAGAATACGTGAACTCCTTTTGAGAATCTCAATCAAGTCACTCACATCGTATGGTTCCAACTTTTCGTGGATCCCAAATCGAGCTCTGAAGGGAGCCGTGAGATTTCCTTCGCGAGTGGTCGCTGCCACAAGAGTAAACTTAGGAAGGTGTATCCTCATCGATCGAGCGTTCGGACCGGAGTCGATCAGGATATCAATCTGGAAATCTTCCATCGCTGTGTAGAGGTACTCCTCCACAACTCTGGAGATACGATGAACTTCATCGATGAAGAGGACGTCGCCCTCTTCAAGCTCCGTGAGAAGACCGACAAGATCCTTGGCCTTCTCCAAAACAGGTCCACTGGTGGCCCGGAAATTCACTCCCATTTGCGAAGCGATCAGAGATGACAGAGTCGTCTTTCCCAAACCCGGCATTCCAGAAAACAACGCGTGATCCAGAGGTTCACCACGATTCTTGGCCGCTTGCAGGTATACCTTCAGATTCGAGACCACCGGAGACTGCCCCACGAATTCGGAGAGATCCCCTGGACGGATGTTTTCCTCTCCTCCGTGATCATCGGAGGTTTGGCTAGGGTCTGCGGCGCGGGCCTCGCTATTTTCAGAACTCATTCAGATCCCCTCGCCGGCAGGCACTTGATACAAAGGTCTATTATCATAGTCGAAGGTCCATGCGGTGGGAACGCAGACCACGAAACCAGTGTGGAGATCTTGGCACCGTTGTCGACAGGAATTTCCGTGTTCACGATTCCGGAGGGAATTTCGCTCCGGATTGGTTAGGGTGGCGACAGCGGATCAGACCAAATCCAACCGGCAGAGATCTGTCGGGCCAACGAACTATTCAAGTTTCGTGGATTCTGTCCTACACGATCACGCGGAAGGAACATGAGATGTCGGGGGAATCACAAGACGAGAATTCTGGTTTTCAGGGAGACCCTGCCCCAAAATCCTCCGCTTCTTCATCCCCGAACTCGAAATCTCCCGAGAACGAGTCCCCCCCCGCAAAATCCGGACTGGGAGCAGTGCTCCTGACGTTGTTTCTCGATCTGGTCGGTTTCTCCATCATCTTTCCCCTCTTCCCAGCGATTCTGGACTCCTATCGCGCAGATCCCTGGATGGAAAGCCTGCTCTCTGCGCTGAGGTCCTTGTCTCCCATGATCGACGATGATCGCTTGGTCACCCTCTTCGGAGGAGTTCTAGGCTCCCTGTACTCCATTCTTCAATTTGCTATGAGTCCATTTTGGGGAAGCCTGTCTGACCGAATAGGACGCCGACGAGTCTTGCTCATCACTGTCACAGGAAATTTGGCGGCCGCTCTGCTTTGGGCTTTCAGCGGTACTTTCGCCTGGTTGTTGATCTCAAGAGTCTTTTCAGGAATAGCCGGCGGCAACATAGCAACAGCGACGGCAGCCGTTGCAGATGTAACTCCTGGAAAAGAGAGAGCACGAGGAATGGGTTTAGTGGGTGCCGCTTTTGGAATGGGTTTCATTCTGGGACCGGCCATCGGTGGCTACCTTTCTCTTTTCGATCTCTCATCACATGGGGTTATTCACGAAGGACTCGGATTTGCATTCACCTCTTTTAGTGCTGCAGCACTCGGAGTTGTCGTTCTTCACCTCATCAATCTGATCTGGATTTGGTGTAAACTTCCTGAAACCCGACCCGAGAATACGAAGCCTCGCCCCGTAAAATTCTCTGTTTCTTTGGGAGGCGAATGGGGACCAAGAGTTAAGAAAACTAATCTTGCAAACTTGATCTACCTGCTCGCCTTTAGTGGCATGGAGTTCACTCTCTCTTTTCTCGTCCGGCAGCGACTTGACTTTGGCACCACAGAGACCGCAACGATGTTCGTCTTCATTGGGTTGATCCTGGCTGTGGTGCAGGGTGGATTCACGCGGAGGTTCGCGCATTCCTGGGGCCCCGAAAAAACGGCCCGACGCGGCTTGGTTCTGGTCGCTCTAGGCTTGGCTGGGATTGCACTCATCCAAGAAAATTGGCACCTCTGGGCCGCGCTCATTCCATTGAGTGCAGGTTCCGCCATGACGATGCCCATGCTTTCCACCATCGTCAGTCAATCGGTCGGCCCCGGTGAACAAGGGGCTGTATTGGGAGTATTTCGCTCTCTAGGTAGCCTAGCGAGGGCTCTGGGGCCTTTATTGGCGGCCGTGCTCTATTGGAAACTCGGCTCAGCAGCGCCCTATTTTGCCTCAGCGCTCCTGATGCTCATACCTCTGCGGTTACTTTCGAGTGGGCTTGCTAGAAATGACGAAATTTCCTAACATCGCCATCACGCCGCGCGACACTGGCCCAGGAAGGGGCGAAGACGTGCCCAATCAAAAGACCGATTCATACGGATTCCCTGAACACCGTAGAAATTTTCACAGGCTTATTTCCTGTGGTTCCATCGTAATTCTGCTGCTCTCACTCACGGCCTGTAGCTCTGCTCCAGCTCCTCGCAGTGAAAGTATTTCCCAAGACGAATCTCTGACCCCCGCAGATGTGGGCGCGATGCTGACTGGGAGTTGGTACGTCGAAAACGAGAACCGTCGAGGCATGGCGACTCTTGGAGGACTCCTGTCCTACGACATGACCACCTCAAAAACTTTGAATGGTAGAAAGATCGGAGAGGAACGCGTCACTGCAGGACCTCTCTGGATCGCTGGCAAAACAAACAGCAGGGCTCTCAGTTCCGAAGGAGAGAACAGTTCCGGTCATTGGTTCTTCCCCTTCTGGCGTTATCAGGAGAAAAATGGAAAGCGGACTTTGTATCCACTGATGGTCATTCCCATACCCATGGGATCTTCTCCCATCGACGATAACCGCTATCTTGCAAGTGACGACGACGACTGGTCTGTCGATGAATATCCTGTGAGCGATGAATATTCGGAGAGCATCGTGAATGCGGAACCGATATCTGAACAGATCACCTCACAGGAATCTGTTCTGATGACCCCAGAAACCGTCAGGCCCAGTTGGCAAGCCCTCGACATCCATGAAAAAACCTACAAGGTTCGCAAGGGTGACACCCTGTGGTCACTCGCCATCAAATTCTATGGAGATGGCCAGAGATACAGAGATCTCATCGCCGCAAATGGCCGATCCTTGGCCAATCCTAGTCAAATTCCTGTAGGCAGCACACTTGTCATTCCGAACTGATCGACTTTGATTCTTCCGCGGCGGGGGTACTGACCAGGCCCCCGCCGCAGGAGGATCCCATTCCCGCTGTGCAGCCAAAGCAATGGTCTCCCGTCTCGACCTCTCTGCCTCGCAAGTTTTTTTCTTCCGCTGAAGACACATGCAAAACATCCCCCGAATGCGGATCTTTCAATCTCATGTCCAACATCTGATTGAAATCACAGTCATGCAGATGTCCTTCATGATCGATGGATAAAGTATCCCTGCACATCAACCCATTCAAAGTGTCTGGGTTATACGACGATTGCAGTAATTGACGATAAGATTCTTCACTCCCCTCGGCTCTCAATTGATCAAGAAACCGAGCAATCGGCATATTTGTGATTGTGATCAAGTGATCAAAAATAATGTCGTAGTCTCTTTTGAGAAGATCACGGTAGGAAGCTTCCAACACTTTTTGTGAAGGCGGCAGATTCGCTCCTTGCGGATTGAAAACAAGATCGAGTCGAAGGGGACCTTCGAGACTTTTTTCAAGAGAGCACTTCTCAGAGAAACCCTCAGCGGCCCCCTCCCCTTCAGACATCCCATAGCCCAAAGCATTCAATTGCCGAAGAGCTGAAATACTTTTTTCAAAGACTCCTGAACCTCTTTGCCGATCAACATTTTTCTGCTCGTAACAGGGCAAGCTTGCGATGACATGTACACATTTTTCGGCCAGAAAAAGAGCAAGATCCTCCTGCCCTTCTTCCTCCAAAATGGTGAGATTACAACGATCGATCACTTGGAGGCCTCGACGGCGTGCTCCATCCACCAGATCCCGGAAACGAGGATGTAACTCGGGAGCTCCGCCTGTCAGATCCACGATCTGAAGATCGGGAAGCCTCTCCATGAGGTGAAAACACGCTTCTACGTCAGAATCGGCCAGTTGCTCGGTACGGTGAGGACCAGCCCCCACATGACAATGCCTACAAACTTGATTACAAATCTTCCCCAAATTTATTTGAAGAATCCGGGTCTTATTCCGAATTACAGGGTGCCCTACTCGCTGAAGGAAAATATTCCCCAATTCACCGCTCCTCACGAAATTTGTCACATAATACATGATTTACTGACGAAATCTCGATTTTTTCCCGCCTTACAAGCCCGATATTTGGCAATACAAAAATATTCTAACCAATGAACTTCAAATACGTTTGTTAACCAATAGAATACATACATCGAATAGGAAGATTCTGTCGGTTCCCCCCTAGGGATCAGGCACACCTCTCGGGAATGACAGCTTTCCTGAGAAACCAGCGAGAAAGGAACACGTGCTCCATGTCAAAATTTTTGGCCATCATTCTACTTTCATCCTCCTTTATTGGCTTCTTGCCCATCATCGAAGGTCAGGATTATGCTCTGAACGCTCCTAATACGAGTGCATTGCCGGGCGGAAACGTCGCGGTAGACATCATAATGGACAATGCTGCGGAATCTCAGGGGTTCCAGTTTGGGATCAACTTTGATCCCGCTCTCCTCACCTTGACCTCCCTGACCCAGGGATCAGATCTTCAGGCCCTCAGAGGCGGACAAGGTGCGGATTACTTCTTCTTCTCGGAGCCTTCTTCCGGAGGAGTCACTGTTGGTGCGATCGTCAGCATGGGTGCACCCATTGAGTCGATTCCTGCAGGTTTAGATCAAACGATCACCCGTATGGAATTCACAGTCCTCTCGACTTCCCAACCCTCTAGCATTTCTCCGATCACCTTCACAAGTTCCTTGGGATCTCCCCCGGTTCTTTGTGTCATTTCAGTAGCAGGCGTATCTCAATCGCCGACTCTTGTACATGGTTCAGTGACGGTTGAAACTCCAGCGCCGAGCGATCTTATCGTGACGGTCACCGACGCATGTACCTGTGCAGGTAATGTTTCCTGGACAAATGGTGGAACATACGACTCTATCGCTGTTTCGATTGATGGAGTCTCCTCTTCATACGCAGGATCGACGACGAACCTGGACTTGGATCTGAGTGACGGCGCTCCCACAAACATCAGTGTTTCGGGAATCCGTAACAGTCTCCCATCTGCTCCCGCAGAAACTTCCTACACGTGTAACTCGACACCCGCAGGTACTCCGATTTCAGATCTGACCTGCACTGTGGACCATGAGACTTGCACCGCAACTCTCAACTGGACCAACAATGACACATACCAAGAGATTCAGTTGAGCGTGAATGGCGCCTTGACCGCCAGCGTTGCCGGTACAGATACCAGCACCACCTACGTTCTCACTAGCGAAATGACCGTTTTCAACCTCTCCGTTGGAAGCTTGGGAAGCTGTGGCGAAAGTCTCGCTGAAGTCAGCTGCACTGCTGAATGCCTACCTGAGCGTTTCCGTAGAGGCGACGTCAACTCCGACACACTCGTCGACATCTCTGATGCCATCAGCACGCTGACTTACCTGTTCCAGGGAAGTGCAATGCTCTGCCTCGATGCCATCGATACGAATGACGATGGACTGATCGACATTTCAGATGCCATCTCCACTCTGAACTACATTTTTGGAACGGGAGCTGTTCCTCCTGCTCCGGGTCCGACCACTTGTGGAATCGACGGCACAGATGACAGTTTGGATTGCGCGAACTACACGACAAGCACCTGTGCTCCGTAGTTCAACTTGATCACTTAACTATAGAAAAGGGCCCGCAGGGTAATCCCCTGCGGGCCCGCTCCTTTTATATGTCAGTTCACTTCTAACTCGACTTAGATGGTTTCAAAGATGTGACCGAACTTGGTCTTCTTGGTTTTCAGGTAGTTCACATTGACGGGACCGATACCCAGCTCCAATGGAATACGCTGAGCGACCTTCACTCCGCCGTCTTCAAGCCCACTCACCTTATGAGGATTGTTGGTCAGAAGTTTGACTGTGGTCGCAAACTTGGCTTTAAGGACATCTGCAGCGGCAGAGTACTCACGCAAATCTCCGGGGAATCCCAATTCCTCATTGGCTTCCACAGTATCGAGTCCCTTTTCTTCCATAAGACCATAAGCTTCAATCTTCTTGGCGAGGCCAATCCCTCGTCCCTCCTGCGGAAGATAGATCAGAGCACCACGCTCCTTTGAGCCGATCATCTGCAAGGAATGATCCAACTGTTGTCCGCAATCACACCTGAGAGACCCAAAAATGTCTCCAGTCATGCACGCACTGTGGATCCTGACCAAGGGTGGCTCTTCATCGCTATCCTCAAGAGAGCCCATTTGAAGGACTGTCACGGGATCGCCCTCGTCTGTTTTCCAGCATTCCACTTGGAAAACCCCATAGGGCGTGGGCAACTTTGCCTGACTTTGCAGAACAGGGCAGGGAGTTGCCGTTTCCTCTATCGTTTCGTTCTGTTGGCGATACTCGACGAGACTCTCGATCGTTCCGAGAAGTAAACCATGTTTCTCCGCAAACTTTTCGAGCTCGGGAAGACGTGCCATGGTTCCATCATCGTTCATGACTTCGCAAATGATGGCGGCAGGCTTCAGACCTGCCATGCGGGCTAAATCTACCGACGCCTCCGTGTGCCCCGTTCTGCGAAGAACTCCTCCAGGCTTGGACCTCAATGGGAACAGATGTCCAGGTCTGTTGAACTGTTCTGGTCGCGAGGTGGGATCGGCCAGCAAACGAGCAGTAATGGCCCGATCGGAAGCACTAATCCCCGTGGAAATTCCTTCGGATGCATCGACAGAAACCGTGAAACCACATTCACCGGGTAATGTCGGTCTGTCGCTCATGGGCGGCAAATCCAGTCGGTCACAGTATTCCGCATCGAGAGGTGCACAGATCAAGCCACGCCCCTCTAGAGCACAAAACTTAATGTGTTCGGATGTCACCAGTTCGGCGGCCATCACGAGGTCCCCCTCGTTCTCCCTGTCCGGAGCGTCGATCAATACGACCATCCGACCCCGGGCTATCTCCTGAACTAGTTCCTCGACAGTGGCGAAGGCCATCGAAGTCTCCCATCTGGAATCTTCCCGGTCGCGGCCGGGGTATGGACTCGATTGTCTCTATTTTAAGACGATGATGTGTCGAGTGGCACTGAATCCACGATTCATTCCGGAAGGAATTCCACCCCTTCGAGTCGACCTCCCAGTCGTTCTGCCAGCTCCCTGAGCCTATTTTCGAGTGCAATTGTGGCTCCAGCCAACTCACGTGTTCCCCAAATCAAGATCAAAGCCCGTTTCGTGTCGGGGTCAGTTTTCGTCCTCTGGGAGTCTTTCACGGCATTTGCGCAAGGTCCCTCTTCATCATTCAGGCAAAGAAGGCCCGTGATGTCGATCTCTTGGTCCGAGCGATTGAAGATATATCTTTGACCCGATTCTCCCAGCTGGATCCTCAGATTTCCGCGGACTCGGTCCAAATCGACGACACTCAGAGGCAGCCCTTCCATTCGTGAAGCGGCATTGCCCAAATCCACCAGTGGGAAAATCGAACCTAACTTTCCTTCTCCTGCCGCTTTCTTCAGCCATTCACTCGAAGGTTTTCCTCTGCCAGCAGGTCTGTACCCCCCATGCCTCAGCAGATCACGGACAGCTTTTCGGTGTCCTTCTTCCATAGGAGGGCATGAATACTCGGGGCGAAGCATTTCTTGCAACCAGTCAGGACTCACCTCTCCTTGAGCTTTCTGAAGATCCAATACCCCACCACCGGGATCCAGCAGCGGATGGTCGATCACCTGAATTTGCATCGACACTTCCTTTCCAGTTCCTAAATTTCGATTCAGGACACAAGTTTCTTTTTTAATGTCGAGAGACTGGGACCGATCTTTTATCCTCTGAGGTAATGAAAACCTAACTGGTGAGACTCGTCCGACAAAGGCCCACAGATATCACCTTCTTCAACAGTCGCCAGAACAGGAAGGAGCAGAGTGCCACGGGATAGATCTTCGATCCATGGTCATATTTTTCGAGCGGCTCCCGTTTCACTGGAGCAGGGCCGAAAACTCCTTGAGTCTCCTGCCATCCGAATCGTCTCTGAAGGACGCCGAGGAAGACTTGAGCATATCGAAGTCGATGGTGTGGCCTATGCCCGCAAGGTCTACAAAATCACAAAAAAATCACTGCATGGGACTGCTGTAAAACTACTTCCAGCCTTCATGCGCTGGGGTCGAGTTCGACGATCATGGAATGCCATGTTGAAAGGTGCAGAATCGGGACTACCGATACCTCGCCCTTTCGTTCGGAGTGAGAACCGCGAGAGTGCATGCCTCGTCAGTAGTTGGGTTCCGGGAGAACCCCTCCACCATTGGCATGCTCGACATCTTCATGAAGATTCCGGAGTGGAGTGGCAAATCTTGTTCTCTCGTTGGCTCGGCCAGCAACTGTTCCACTTGTTCCATAAAGGTTTCCGGACCCGAGATTTGGCTCCCAATAATGTCATGATCTCCGGTGATCGAAATGGTCCATGGAGTCTAAACATCGTCGATCTCGATGAAGCTCGGGTAGGAATGTGCCCAAAAGGAGAATCGGGAGTGGACCAGGTGATGCACTCTCTCGCTCAAATAGGACACCTTCCTCCAACAGTTTCCCCCCGGATACGTTGGCGCTGCCTCATCTCATTCCTTGAAGCAGGCGGCACAACCTGGGCAGATGAATCCGGCGAATATTCAGCCTCATCTACAGACTTCATGAGCCGGCGAAAATCGCGTAAAAAATTCATGCGTAACGTTCAGCAAAGAATACACCGATTCGATAAGCGTAAAGAAGAAGGACTCCTCAGGCAGGGTAGAACTGCCCGATATGCAGGTTGGGGTCTCGACGATGAGGGACTTCCTGTCCCCTTTGACGGAGCAAAAGACTTATCCTGAAGACTCAGGAATAACACCTTGCTGTACGCTTCTTCCGGAGATCCCTGATCGCGCAGATAAAAGGTCCAAATGAACTCCCGTACCTCCGTCCATCAATCTTCCAAACCGGAGAACATCTGTTGGGCAATCGTGAACACAAGCTCCGCAACGAACACACTGAGGATCCTCCATTGGAATACCCTGACGTGCAAATGTCATGACATCGATCCCCTGATGACAAGTTGCGGTGCAGACGTTACATGAAATACAGCGCGACTTTTCCGCGAATATTCTGAACCTCGAAAAGCGTGCGTAGATGTTCATCAATGCCGCCAAAGGGCATGCGAATCGACACCAAGTCCTACCGGAGAAATGCCAATAAAGTCCGACACCCAAAATTCCGGAGCAAAATAGATCAACGAACCATTCGTAGTTCAGCAGTGGGATTCCATTCTGAATCCCGCGAGCGAATTCGATTCCCAGAACGCCCGCCGAGCTGTCAGGGAATAACCAGGACACTCCTCTGCCCACCAACATGATCATGCAAAGCAACAAAAAGAATTGACCTACAAAATTCCACTTCTTGGCCAGGTCTCCTTTCGGCATCTTTTTTCTGTGCGCGTCTCCCAACGTTTCAGCAAGAGCGCCACAGGAACAAATCCAGCCGCAATAAACCCCTTTCCCCCAGCGACGAATCGCCAGCGGAAGCAATACGAAAGTTTGAATCAGGGAAATCACCAACCACGCTCCCATGGGGGTGTTCGTGAATACATTCCAAAAGAAGAGTGGCCAAGCGAGGATCAATCCAAAAGAACGCCAATACTCACGACTCTCTCCGACCGCTGGGAATAGAGCATCCGCCATGCTCTTTCCCCACCCACTGTCGAAAACACCATTGTTCCCTAGCCACGGCAAGATCATGTAGGGAAGAAGAAACAGAGGGATGGCCTGAATCCAAAACAGACACCAGGTTTGTTTTCGAATATAGGGTGCGGGACGTCGACGAATACGTCGGATCCCAAAAATAAAGACCAATGCGGTGTAGAGCAGACTGTACCAAAACCCAGGCTGATCCATCGCCCCCGTTAAACTTCCAGCCAGAGTCTGAGGATCTGTGAATATTTGACTCCACCAAAGGTCGAGGCCTGCGGGAAATCCTCCGATAGATTTCCATTCTTCAGCAATCGGAATCCAGACACCTTCACGTTTCCAGTGATAGAGCACAAAGAAGAAGATCATACAGGCGGCGAATGAGCCCCACCAAAATCCACTCTTCTCACCCTGAATACGTAGCCCGCAACGTTTCAGGAGCTCCAAGGGAGGCTTCCTACCCAGCATCGTAAATACGGCTTGTGCAGGAATCGAAGTCGTCTCCCCTGAATCCAACGTCAGCATGACATCGTTTTCAGTGATCTGCGCCACAGTGCATTGTGGAACCACCTTCAGCAAACCTGCTTTGACAGCGTGATCGATCTCTAACCGCAACCGAGCTGAGGCTTTACTCGGCACTCCTTGTTTGTGGCATAATGTGGCTTGAGCTCCCGCTCTTGCTAAAGATAAAACTGTTTCACATGCGGTATCACCCCCTCCCACGACCACGACTTGCTGATCAACAAAGAGGGCCGGATCATGACATCGGTGCGAAACATGCTGAAGATTTTCCCCGTGCACATCGAGTTTTCGATGCTCCCCGCTTCTGCCGATGGCAAGGATCACACGATGGGCTCGCAATTCGGCTCGCAGTTCGGCTCGCAGTTCATTTTTTTCGAGAAGATCCAAACACAATTCGTGGCCGTCTTTTCGAATCCCATGAAGCGTCGCATATCTGGGAAGGCAGTTTTTTTCTTTCGCCTGATCGAGGAGACTTTGCAAAAGCCCTTCCCGATCGAGCGGGTCTGAGGAAGGAAGGTTCAAGGATGAATCAGGAATCATCTCAGGGGGCTCTGTATAGATAGGTTTCCCCTGAGGATAGTTTTCAACTGTCTCTAACAGTCGATGCGACTCCAACCATTCATACTTGAGTCCCAGACGGTGAGCTTCTAGTGCTGCAGAAAGACCCGATACACCTCCTCCAACAATCACCAGAGGAACAGCTTCACCGGAATATCCATCGACTTCAGAAACTAACTGACGAACAACCCGGGCACCGGAATCGACCGCATGCTTGAGCAAGGGAATCCCGGTTAACTCCCCGACAACGTAGAGTCCTGGAACTGAAGTCGAATGATCTGGATTCACTTCTGGTAGAGGCTCGGTTGATCCCCCTGGCCATTGTAAGTGAAGCCACTGTCCATATCTGTTCATGAGATCTGATAGCAAAGATCAGACTCCGTGAATCGCTTTGACCTTGCGATCGAGGTGATCGATAAAGATCGCCGGATCCAATCCTTTACCGACGGCTCGCTCGAGAAGATCCAGAGGAACGTATTGCCGACCAGGTCTGTGAACTCTTTCCTGCAACCAATCAAAAATTCCACCAAACTCACCGGCAGAGACATCCTTGTCGATATCAATCGACTCCGAAATCGCTTCGAAAAACTGAGCAGAGTAGAGAGATCCCAACAAGTACGTCGGGAAGTATCCAAATGCACCCATGCTCCAGTGAATATCCTGAAGGACTCCGTTTTTGTCGCTCTCAGGTGTGACTCCGAGATACTCCTGCATCTTTTCATTCCATGCCCCCGGAAGATCCGAAACCGATAGGTCTCCGGAGATCAGGGCCTGCTCCAGCTCAAATCGAAGAGCGATGTGAAGTCCGTATGTGACTTCATCCGCATCCACTCGAATCAGAGACGGATTCACAGGATTGACGGCAAGAGCCATGTCATTGGCAGAAACCCCTTCCAAAACCCTTGGAAAGTACGTTTTCATTTGAGGAAGAAAGTGATTCCAAAAAGATTCGGTTCGCCCGATATCATTTTCCCAGAATCGAGACTGCGATTCATGAATCCCGAGAGAAATGGCATCGCATAAAGGTGTATGCATCCATTCAGGGTCAAATCCCTGTTCGTACATCGCATGCCCCGCCTCATGGATCACGCCATATAGATTACTGGTGAAGTTATCTTCATATACACGTGTCGTAATCCTGACGTCGACCGGTGAAGCTGGAGAAGTGCAGAATGGATGAACTGTGAGATCCAAAGCACCGCGAGTGAAGTCGTAACCGATTTGAGTGGCAACGTCTCTCGAGAATTGTAGCTGTTTGTCTTTGTCCCATGGACCCTTGAAAAAATCAGGGGCTGGCAATGCACGAGCGACAACCCGGTCGATGATTCCTTTCAAACCTGGAACCACTTGACGACAAATGTCTGAGAAGAACTCGCTAGTCATCCCACGTTCATACTTGTTCATGAGAACGTCATAAATGCAGTCCTCATCTTCTCTCAAGTATTCTGCAGCTCGACTTTCAAGTTCAATCTGCTTTTGGAGCAAAGGAGCAAACGCTGGAAAGTCATCCTTCTCTCTCGCGGCCTGCCAAGCTTGAACCGCCTGGGAAGAGACTTCGGCAGTTTCGGTCGCATGCTCAACCGGGATCTTGAGGGATCTTTCATGATCAAGGCGAACTTCACGAACCAATGCGATGATTTTCTCATCCCCCGATGAGTGAGCAAATTCCTCTGCACGTTCGATGCTCTCACCTAATTTGGGATCCTGTGCTCGTTCATGGGCGATTCCTGCAAGTTCACCCAATGCTTCCGCTCTCACACCCCCGCCACTCGCCGGCATGTGCGTTTCTTGATCCCAAGACAATATCGTGGCCGCGTGTTGAATCAGCGCGATGCTCTTGAGATGACCTTTTAACTCAACTATCGATTCATGATCCGTTTGGACGGAGACGTTATCACTCATGCCAGTTCCCTATCATTGTGGGATGTTTGCAAATCTTCATAAGAAGTGAGATCGACCTGTTCTGTAAAATGCACTGAACAAACTGGCTGAAAAGTTTCATCTCCAGCAACCTGTTGACTGGGACCATCCAGCTGGGCTTTACCGTCGATGCACTTCAGGTTAAAGATCGCCTTGCTGTTACAACGGTGACATGTGGTTTTGATCTCTTCGATGGAATCGGCGAGTTCCAGTAACCGCTGGCTGCCCGGAAACAATTTTGTCCGGAAATCACTGCGGAGACCATAGCAAATTACAGGCACTCTTTTCTGATCAGCGACATCTCGTAACTGCTCAATGTGCTCTGGAGCGAAAAACTGAACTTCGTCGACAAGTACACAGTTAATGCCGTCAAACTTTTCAAGTTCAATGCGATCTCCAGGAAAAATGATCAAGTGAGCCTGCCGAGTCAGTCCGGCTCTCGACGTCACGTCGTTTTGACCATAGCGATCATCGAAACCAGGCTTAATCACAATGATTTTCTTCCCTTGGCGCTCATAATTGTGAGCCACCGCAAGAAGGTTGAGAGTTTTTGCGCTGCCGACCGTGCCATGCCTAAAGTATAGTTTTGCCAAAAGGCCTCCATCCGGGGGAAATCCTGAGGTGCAGGTTATCCCCGGATGGAGCAGTCATCCATGGCCCTAGCCTTCTTCTGTCGAATCTCCATTGGAAACAGGATTCTCAGGACTCCCCGGAGTCTCAGAAGTCTTTTCTGGTGTTGGCGTCAAGAGTGTTGGCGTCAACTGTTCTGGTGCCGCTCGTGGCACAGCCTTGAGTTCTTCGAGGGATTTCAGCAAGTTGGTTTTGACCCAGAGTCGGGATAGGACGATCCGGGTATCACCCTGGATGCGGACAGCAACGCCTTCCCCACCCAAGCTCAGTTCTCTATCTGCGGCAAATTCAAGGGTGACTTTCCCTCCATTGGCCAGCACAGCAGTGATACTTCCAGAGGGATCCCCAAAACCCAATGATTCGGCAGAACTCGGATCTAGTGGCTCTTCGCAACGCACATTTTTCAATGAAGAGATCATCCCCTTCACGGTATTGTCGTCAGCCCGCATCTTTTCCGGCTCAGAAATCCACCATTGAGGATCGGATCCAACCTTCACCAAATCTGAGTCGTCAGATTCTCCTGATTCTGCTTCCGGAATTTCTCCCGGAATCCAATCGAGAACGATGCGCTCTGATCCATTTTCCACAATCAATTGCCGAACTTCAGATTTCGCAGGCAACTGATAAAGCAACTTCTTAAACCAACTCTGTGCACGAAGTTCAGCCCCGGCGAAAGCGGCTCTCCTGAGAAGGTTCGGTTTCACACTGTAAACCTTATCTTCTCCAGCAATACGAATGAATGTCCGCCCCGTTCCATCTACTTTCCCAAGATAGAACCCAATAATAGGATTCAAATCAGGGTCTTTTAACGAAACGCGGATAGCACTCTGTGCAGCAACATTGAAGGTCTCATGACTGGCAGTAGATCGTCCTCTTTCTTCCGCTTCCGAAATGGTCTTCAAATCGGCGAGGAAACTCATCACTTCTTCACTGTCAGCCATCGAATCCCAAAGACTTGGAAGAATCCAAGCCGTCCCCGACCTTTTGATCTCAAATGCCTGCTCCCCACGTCCAAGTTCGATCACTTCGACGATTTCAGGATTGAGGCTCTTCAACGATACAATCCCTTTAGGGTCCTTCGTCGGTGCTGTGTAATCTTGCTCCTGATTGACGTACAGCAATGCTGCTGAAGCGATAATCAAAAGCAGCATGATCGTGATGCTTTTTGGATTCATCGGGAATCCTCCTGTTCAGCCGCTTCCTGATCAATATCTCGCTGATCAGTGCCCTGTTCAGGAATCTTCAACATGTGTAGAGATTCATGATGACGTGCGGAGGATCTTCGCCCTGCAGAAATCAATCCGTAAACGGCCATCAACAACAATGGGATCCCTGCGATGTTGCCGTAGATCACGAGATTTCGTTCATCCCGGGTCGTCTCCCGAAGCGCACTAGGGAGTTGAACCTTTCCACGAATTTTTGCGAGATCCGGATCTAATGCCAAAGCCTCGATGGAACCCAACAGAAAACCCACATTTTGTCGGTATTGATTGAGAGACGAATACTTCGCCATATCAGCGGAGCCGATGAGAAGAAAGCGAGACTCTTTCTCGTCCATCGCCTCGACCAATGGTGCGTCTGCTTCTCCACCGGTCATTTCCAAAGTCGGGTCCCATGAAGGAACCTTTGATCCGACCTCGAATGAACTTGGGAAGACGCCTTCTGCTATGAGAGCGAGAACTCGTGGAGCACGGAAGCCGGGATCCTGTGGAGGAGAAATCATTTGCGAGGTCACAGCAGGACCAAATGGAGTCACCCAAGCATCTTCATCTGAAGTCGCCAATGCTGAGACACGGATTCCAGCGGCACGGGCAACATCTTCATTGATGATCAGCGGACTCGGGAATGGAAAGATTAATGACTCCACTCCCCTCGTGAACGGTGATGTTCCATCGAGACCATTACCTGCAACACCAGGACACACAGGAAAAGGCTGTGGAATCCTCATGCGAATGCCGAGAGGTCCTTCTGTTATCGTCTCAATGCTTCCGCACTTCTGACTTGAGACAATCATGTTGGGCTGGATATCGATGCCCCATGGAACAAAACTTTCGGACATTCCTGGAGAGAGGGGGGTTAATTGAAATCCCCTATCCATGCTTCCAGAGGCCGTCGAAGCCAAAACAATGGCGGGCCTGCCCGATCGGATAGAGTTTTCAATCTCATATCTCTGTCTTGGTGTGACGGCATCGGGTTCTGCGATAATCAGAAGTTGCGCCGTATCTGGAATCAGAGATTGTTCAGTCAGCAAGATCGTTTGAACATCGAATCGATCCTTCATCGCATCGAGCAATGGATCAAAATGACCTATGGGTTGGGGAAGCGGTGATCCGTCTGGCCCTTGGGTAATCTTGTCATCGGGGCGTCCCTGAAAAAATGCCAATACCGGCTTCTCAGTAAGAGCCAACTTGGCAATCCTGCTCACCAATTCATACTCGAGCCCATCGAGGCTGGTATGAACCGGAATACCCTCTGCTTCTCGATCAAGGTATTTGAGGACGATAGCGCTAAAGAAGGGAACAACCTCAACACCATCATCTTTGATCGATCGACCTTGAAGCTCGGGGATGCCCTCGCGAGCCAACTCTTGCTTCTTCGTATCAGCAGGAGAAGAAGGTCCCCCCATCAATGCCGCCATGGGGTCGGGTTCGGGGGTGTCCCCAGCACTTTCCTTCTCCTTGACGTATTGCTCGATCACTCTTGCTGGATCAATCACTTTGACTTCGATGACACTTCCCGCATCAGCCGCAGCCCTCTTGAACTCATCCAAATAATCAACGGTATCTCGACGCAAATTTTGCAAACCGGAAGGAAGTTTTTCACTCACCCAGTACTCGATCGTGACCGGCTCTTCCATTTTCCCGAGAATGTTGCCGGTTTCAGCACTAATCGTGTGAATACCTGCAGCAGTCAAGTCGAGTCTTTTATCAAACTTGCGAGACACTCCATTGACCAAGACGATCAGGACAGAAAGAACGATGAGCGAAATCGTCCACCGTACTAAAAATTGTTTTTTTCGTTCTATCATGCGACCCCCTATTGCTTCTTCAACTCAACCTGAAACACGCAAAGTGTCAGGAAGAGGACAGAACCGGAGAGGAAATAAACCACATCACTCACAGCGAGCACTCCTCGCTCGATGGCCTGAAAGTGTGATTGAACCCCTAAGGATTCGACGATACGAGCGAGCCCCGGTTGTGAAGCTGACAAGTACGAAGCAAAGTCTGGACTGAGAGCGAGAACCAGAACGATTCCCACAGTCACACCGACCAGCAATGAGACGACCTGATTACTGGAAAGTGCAGATACCCAACATCCCAGAGCAAGGAACATCATCCCGGCTAACACCGTTCCTATGTATCCCCCCATAATCGGTCCCCAATCGACAGGACTGGCGGCGAGCCATGAGAGCGCAGCGGGAATACCCAAACTAGCGGCAACGCTGGCGACCAAAACGATGACAGCTGCAAGCCACTTTCCAATGACCAGATCCCTCGATTTCACAGGCAAGGACAACAACACCTCGGTACTTCCAGTGCGAATCTCTTCAGACCAAAGCCTCATCGTCACTGCGGGTGCAAATACCATCATCATGAAAGGAGTCAGGCCAAACCAAACCCGCATGTCCGCACTTTCAATGATGAAGAAAGGGGAAAACTGAAAGAAAAAGAAGGACATGATCGCCATTTGAAGAGCGATGAAGATCCAAGCGATAGGAGTGTAGAAATATGCTCCACACTCTCTTTTCATGATAACCAGAATCGATTTCATCGCTGGCCTCCTCTCGCACCGGTAAGCCGAAGATAGACCTGCTCAAGAGTTTCTCGTGTTCTCTCAATTCCTAGAAGAGAATTGCCGTTCTCCGAGAGAGCAGCGGAAAGCTGTGAGAGATTCGGATCACCTTCCCCAGTCCAAGCATGAATCGACTCCCCCGATGATCCGGAGGTTCCTGCTGAAAGACAGAGTTTGGCACAGGAATCTTTATCCAGTGGCGATCCAGATACGATCACCTGCCAACCTTTGGATTCTGTTCCCGTCAATTCCTCCGGGGTACCATCTGCGATAAGTCCCCCTGAGTTAATGACGATGATCCGGGTACAGATCGCTGCGATTTCTTGAAGAATGTGGGTACTGAAAATGATGGCCCGATCTTTGGAGAGTTCAGTGATCAGTTCTCTCACTTCGATGATCTGCCGGGGATCCAATCCATTCGTAGGCTCGTCCAGAATCACGACTTCAGGATCATGGATCAATGCTTGAGCCAGTCCAACTCGCTGACGAAATCCTTTAGAAAGAGTTCCACAAGGTCTCTTCAGCATCACACTCAATCCGAGACGCTCTGCGAGGTGAGCAATTTTGTCCTCGAGTTGACGACCCTGGAGACCTCTCGCTCCTCCAATAAATCGGAGGTATTCAATCACTTCCATTTCCTCATATAGAGGAATGCTCTCCGGAAGAAATCCAAATCCTTTTCGCGCGCTGAGTGGATCTTCTGAAATCTCCACTCCTTTGATACGAGCGGTTCCTTTATCAGGAGCAATCAAACCCGTGATCATGCGAAGAGTCGTACTCTTCCCTGCACCATTGGGCCCCAGAAAACCGAGAATCTCACCTCTTTTGACATGAAACGAAACATCATTGACGGCAAGAGTAGCGCCAAAAGTTCTGCGGAGACCGGAGGCCTCTATCAAGGGAACACCATGACCATCACCACGAGGTGGATCAGTGGCTGAGTGCGCAGCACCCTTCGAAAGTTCCAAATTCATTGCGGACTCTTCCTTCCAACCTGCGGGTCGAACAGTGACCGAGAAATGTCACTACCACAGGATGTAAGGAACTGGGGGTCGATTTCAAGTGTTCTCGAACTTCTTTAGCACCACTTCTTCAGTTCTGACAGGTCTCTCACATCACGCCCGTACAAAAGTGCCTTAGCACCTACTCTTCTGGCCTCTGCAGTATTCGCTGGAGCATCGTCCAAAAAGAGAACTTCTTTCGTAGAGATTTCGAAATTGAGGGTTTTTTTGATTTCAGCGAGGACTTCGAGGATCGCCTCCCCCTTCTCCATCAGGCCATATCTGGGGTAAAAAAATCGATCTCGGATGCCAAAGGTCTCCAAAATTTGATTACAAGTGCCCTCTTCTGCTCGGCAAGCTAAGGAGGAGATCCCGCCATTTTTGTGGATCGCGTTCAATAATCTCCGGGTTCCCGTCCGCAGCCTGACTTTAGAATTCTGACTCCTCGCCAAATGCTGATCTTCGAGATGAAAAGGTCCTTCGATCGGATAGATGTCCTCCTCGTCCTGATCTGTGCACCAAAGTGTCTCGTCAAGATCGAAAACATACAACTTGAATGTCATGAGTGCTCCCGCCCGCTGATCCCTTTATTCACAACGATATGAATTCTGAAACTTTAGTTCGAATTTCGAGCTCAGGATTTCGGAATCGGAATCTCACAGAAGGCAGAGATCTGTAAATCGACAAGAATAGACGGAGAAGTTTACCCATGAAATCACACACGAAAAGGTCTCAAGAGGACCACTTCGTTTTATGAATCTCTATGCATTCCCGACTAAGCGAGACTTTCCGATTTTAGAAACCAATATGGAATCCGAATACAAACAGGCATCGGACAGGAATAATAAAATAAATTATTGGCGACTAGAAATCGGCTTCGAAGGAATCACCCTGTTCGATTCTGTCTTGTTCCAAATTCTCTGTGGTATCGACCCAAGCACGGGTTCCAGGACTGAGATACACCTCGACATGTTCAAAGACTTGTCCGTGTAACATTTCTCCAAGACGATTTTGAGCTCTAAGTTCACAGGACTGGCGACGAATCCCATCTCTGAGAGAACGGAATTTCTTTGCCAACTCGTCGTCTACATATGGAATGACATCTTCAACAGTGACTTGGGAAGGAATCTCTAAGCCAAGGATATCACCCAGTTCTTCTCCGATGATCAATCGCTGGCGTTCTTCATCAACGATTCTGGATAAGACTCTGTATTCCTTATTGCCATGAAGGGCCACGGTTTCGTAATCGGCTTGCATGCGTGATTCATCGAGATCCACCATGATTTGAGACAACTCTTCATGGAGTTGATGGAGACGATTCATAATTCCGGAGAGCTCTCCTGCCAGTTGACGAATCTCTATCTTTTTGCGTTGGTCGTCGGTCATCATCTTCATCACGCCTTTCGGGGGCTCTTTCTGTTAAGGGTTTCATCGGCTCTTGAAGCACAAAACATGAGCCTCGATCCAAAAATTCCCGAATTGTGCCGAGAGAGCCCTCTGCTGAGGCTTTAACGATATTCAGAAGCAGCATTGCAGGAATCTTCCAAAGCCGTTAACGTTCACGGTCTGGGCGGGTGGCGGAACTGGCAGACGCGCCAGATTTAGGTTCTGGTCCCGCAAGGGGTGGGGGTTCGATTCCCCCCTCGCTCACTCTCTTTACTCTGTCAGGCCTGAGATTCAGAGAGGTTACTGTCGCATAAATGTGGCAGATAACCCTCCTACAGAAGCCCGTCATTCCACCTGAAGGAACTGGCGGAATTCCCACCTGAGCATCGCTGCCGATCTGGTGGCTTTTGCTGCAGTGATGGAAATCTCGGCGAACTCATTTCGCGGCAAAGTAGCGCTTTAGACCTTGGCAGCCGCTTTCGTCCGACTCGCCCTGTCATGCACTCAGTACACTTCTTAAACTCGTCATCGGATTCTCGTCTCTCACCGAATTCGGAAGATCAGAGAATCAACTTTGCCAAGGTGGCACACACCAGTTCCCGAGTCTCTCCATCTGTTTCTTCTCCCGGCGCGATCCGCAAAGTTCCTCCCGCCTCGAGAGTTCCGAGATGCTGATGAGCCAGAGGAGCACATTGCAACCCTGAACGACACCTCACTCCTATCCGAACATCGAGCTCTGCAGAAAGCTGATCCGCAGAGTGCCCCGGCACGTGTATAGCAATGACAGGAGTACGAGGTGCGGTACCGGACTCACCCGGAATCACCACTCCCGGAATTTCTTGGATCATGTCCCGCCATGCTTGACGAATTTTGACGGCTTTTTGAAAACGCTCAGACACGGGGTGGTCCTCAAAGAAATTCAAAGCCGCATCTAATCCAGCGATACCGGGCAAGTTCGGTGTTCCTGATTCGAATCTTCCAGGCCCAGAAGCAGGAACAGACGGGTGTTCACTGTCGATACCGTTGCCTCCGATCCATAAAGGCTCAGGTTCATAATCGTGTGCCAGATAACAGGGGCCGATGCCAGGAGGGCCTCCCAGATGCTTATGCCCCGCCATCGTATAGGCTTTCAAACCCGGACACCGCTCCACGGAAAAAGGCACCAACCCTGCGGCCTGTGCTCCATCGACGATCATCGGGATTCCCAATTGGAGGCACCATGCCCCCACTTCTTCGACCGGTTGTAAAACTCCGGTGACATTACTGGCATGCTGTACCACAACACCGGCGGCACGGCTCATATCGAGACTCTTTAATTGGGATACATCGATCACGCCATCTTCATCTGTCGGCAGAAACCGGACGCGGTCATCTCCAAAAGCGCGAACAGCCGGACGCCAGACAGCATTATGTTCCAGTTTCCCCATCCATATTTCGGCTTGCGAATCTGACCTTTGAGCCAAATCCGCAATCAATGTGGAAAGGGCCAACGTCGATGACGGAAACAATGAGATTCTGTTGGCATCCGATGCCCCCATCAGATGACCGAGCTTCTCCCGGCAAGAGGCCACGATAGCACTCGCAGACTGGGCTCCTTGATGACCCCCACGACCGACACTTCCCGCCACTTCCAAAGCTTTCAACATGGCTTCAGAAACCCCGGGGTGTCTGGGATAGGCTGTCGCGGCATGATCGAGATAGATCAAATGAACCTCCTCGGACAACAATTTGAATCTTTACAGTGAGCCCAGATTACCTCTGCAAGACTCTCGACTCATCGTAATCCTCTGAAGTGGTGGGTGAAATGGACCGAATCTTTCCTTCTTGCCCCGGGCCTCTGGTGCAGTCAACATCCTGACAAGGAAGGTGAACCCTGATGTCTGAATCTCACCGAAGTCTCATCCCTAACGATCTGGATCGTGCGGGTCGATATCACCTGATGACGGCCTGCGTCGTTCCCAGACCGATCGCCTGGACCTCGACACTCTCCTCTTCCGGAATTTCAAATCTAGCGCCCTTCAGTTTCTTTGGCGGCGTGAGTAGCGATCCGTGGACCGTCATGCTCAGCGTTGGAAGGCGACGAGATGGATCTCATAAGGATACTTCACAAAATCTGATCGATAATTCCGAAGCTGTGATTCACATTTCGACACGAGAGAATGAAAGGGAAATGGTCGCGAGCAGTGCCGGCTTAGATCCAGAAGAGAGTGAAATCGATTTTCTGCAACTCGCAACATTACCTTCGATCGATGTCGCCCCTCCTCGAATTGTCACTGCGGCGATCGCCATGGAATCACGCGTTGTTCAGCATCAAGAGATCGGTAATGGCCCCATCGATCTATTTCTATTAGAAGTGATTCGAGTGCACCTTCGCGAAGATGTCCTCGATAAGGACTTGCCCGATGCTGCGAAAATGGGAGCCGTGGGTCGCCTCGGTGGAACGGGGTATTGTGACACCACGGCGACCTATGAAATCGACAGGCCACACTGATGATCTTTTATCAGAACGGATCCTATTCTTCTCTGATACTGATCTTCATCCTCATGGGAATGACCGGCTGTCAGAGAGGTGACCAACTTCTCTCACCAGGGTCGATCGATGTAATTCCTATTCCAGATCCCTGCGATCTCGCGCCGGATACGGTCTATCCTCCCGGATACCCGAGCACATTTTTAGACCTTCTACCGGGAGTGCTGATGGTTCCGCTGATCGCCTCACCTCCCATCGGCGTCACCTGTCTCCCAGGCGGATACATCTGTGAACCTCCCTTGCCGGAAGGGCTCTTTATTAGCGAGACGACCGGTACCATCAATGGCACACCTTATTATGGCAACTCGGTGACACAGCATGAGGTCACAGCCTTGTTCCCACTGAACAGTGCCAGTGTCCAACTGACGATTATCGTCCAGCCCGGCATACCCCTCTTCGAATACCCCCTCTCCGAAGTCACCCTCGACCCCGATGAGGTTCTGCTGATGAGCCCGCTGATTCTTCCGGGTTCAGGAGAGATCAAATCCTGGGGTGCGTTCGCCCCCGAAGCCCCTCCGGGATCCATCGATCTAGACGAAGCATCGGGAACCCTCTCCCTGACAGGTCTAGGGAGCTTCAGCCTCCGTATCTATGGCCTCAACTCACAAGGAGAACATTTTTTCGATATCGAAGTGATTTTGGACGCTGACGACTCCAATTGAATTTTCTCTCCTTCGGGAAGCATGGCGTCCCGCTCCAGATCGGTCTAACATCACCCACTGATAAGGAGGACAGATGTCGGTTCATTTACTTGCCATATTCTTCATGCTCTCATCTTCACCAACGGTAGCCATCGAGGACGATCCCGTCACCGACAGAGCGGTCCGCCCTCTGACCTCAATCCTCGTCTTCAGCAAAACTGCCGGATTCCGCCATGGCAGCATCGAACCGGGTCAAGCTGCATTTCGAGGCTTGGGTAAAAAATATGGATTTGCTGTTGAGGTCACCGAAGATGCGACTCAGTTTTCTGAGGCCCAGCTCAGAAAACATCAAGTGATCGTCTTCCTCAACAGCACCCAAGATCTGCTC